>Ga0265293_10000045_pt1 | contig 259708 bp, 254 predicted proteins | sample Munlanlewell138R_FD_192505 | JGI IMG/M metagenome (GOLD analysis project Ga0265293, IMG submission 192505) | Leachate microbial communities from a municipal landfill in Southern Ontario, Canada - Leachate well 138R | ecosystem: Engineered > Solid waste > Landfill > Unclassified | place...
TTTCTTCCTCATCTGATAAAATTACATTTTGGAAGATTCCTTTTTTGTCTTCTAGATTAAAATCAATATAGCTTTTATCAATCTTATTATTCTCTATATAGTTAGGTTGTCTTTTTGATAAGTCTAGACTTTCCTTTTTAGCCATTCTTGAATTATCAAAATCGCCATTCTTGACTTGTCCTTTTGACAAGTCTTGATTTTCTCTTTTGACAGGTCTAAAGTTTTCATTTCTAAAAATACTCATAAAATCTTTAACATAAATTTTAGTAGGATTTCCCTGTCCTGTTCTTTTCTTTTTAATAAGACCTATTACTTCAAGATCCTTTATAAGTTTAACTGCCTTCTTAATACCACAACCTAGTTGTTGGGCAGTTTCTTCAACAGTAAAATAGATATAAACTCTTCCATTTTCATCTATCCAATTGTTTTTATAGGACAAAGTGCTTCTTGATAAATACATGGAATAAAGCACCTTTGCGTCTATTGATAATCCCTTAAATTTCTCATCTTCTATAAGAACTATAGGTAAACGGATAAATCTAAAACTTTCAGAATCTCTTCCGTAAAAGTAATCAAAATCCATTCACATCACCTCATCTCAATAAAAAAGACACCTAAGATTTCTCTTAAATGCCTGGTCCATCTATCTCTCATGTTCATGATGTTTTTCCTTAACTTTGTCTTTAACTGCCACATTTTTCACCCTTTCCTTAAATTTATTCAGGATTTCTTTTGTAGAATCCCTTTTATTTTCTTTCCTTTCTGACCTCTCTATAGCTTTTTTAAAAGCTAAGTCCATGACCTTAGTATCCTTGGCTTGAAAGAATACAGAGTATAGTCCTGATTCCTTGTTCTTCATAACGGAAAAATTGACACCATACCTATTAAGCTGCTTCTTTAGTTCTTTGATCTCCCCTTTCTGTAAATTAATATTTTCTAGTTGACCCTTCTTTACCATATCCTTAAGCTTTCTTGAATTAGTTTTTCTTTTTTCATTAAGATAGTCTGCAAGTGGCTGGCTTTTTTCAGCAGCATCTTCCATAATTTTTTTCATTGCTTTTAAGATAGCTTTTGCGGAATACTGTGCAACCTTAATTTCAATATTTATTGCCTTATTATTAACTTCATCATTTACCATTTAGGCAACCTCCTTTCTGAGGGGAAATAAAAAAAGCGGCCCAGATTTTTAGGTCTGAACCGCTAAGATTTGTTAAGTTATGCTTTTACTCTTTAATATTGTATTTATCTCTTATATAATTTTTCTAACTCCTTCAACTTTAAAGTATACTCCTTATCATATTCTGCTTTTTTATCTTCGTTCTGTTCAATAGAAATCTTACCTAATAAAGAAGATATTTGGTTTTCTAGTATCATTATTTCTCCCTTAATGTTTTTTTCTTTTGTATTAATTTCTTTTTTGCTTTTGTTCTTCATATATTCTTTGTAATTACCACTAAAAGATTCTATTTTTTTGCCTTCAATTATTAATAATTCATCACATATATTTTCAATAAATCTTATATCATGAGATACTAATAAAATTGAACCATCATAATTCTTTAGAAGTTCCTCTATTACCCCTAAACTATTTATGTCTAGATAGTTAGTTGGCTCATCTAAGATCAAAAAATTAATATCCTCTAAAATTATTTTAGCAAAGGAAACTTTTACTCTCTCTCCTCCACTCAGAACTTTTAATTTTTCAAAAACCTTATCACCTTTTATTAATAATCTTGCTAAAATTAATCTTGCCATTCTTTCATCATGTATGCTTTTGTCTATAACATTTTCTAATATAGTTTTTTCTTCATCTAAAATATTCAAAGATTGGCTAAAATAACCTACCCTGACATTTTTACTTATATTAATTTTTTCTTTATCTAATATCATGTTAATTAAAGTAGTCTTCCCACTACCATTAGGTCCTAAAAGAGCGGTTTTTTTGCCATTATTAATATTGAAGTCTGCATTATGAAATATTATATTTTCTCCATAACTCTTATTTAGATTCTTTCCAGATATCAATATTTTGCTATAAGGTTTACTTGATTCCAATATCTTAATTTTAATTATGTCTTGTTCTACAGGCTTTTCTTTATTTTCTAGGTGTTCTATTCTTTTTTCTACAGATTTTGCAAACCTATCTAAGTTCGCTTTATTTGCTTGCCCCCCCATTTTATGAAGTCGTGCTTCTGAATTTCCCATTCTTTTAGGTGTGGTTTTTACCTTAGCAGATTTATTTTCTACATCTCTTTTAAGATTAGTAAGTCTATTTTTCTCCTTAATGAATTCCTTGTATTCAAAATCCTTCCTCGTATCTTCCATTTCTTTTAATTCAAGATATTTACTATAATTACCATTATAAATTTTACATCTAGCATTATCTATTTCCAATATTTTATTGCATACTGAATCCAAGAAATTCCTATCATGGGATACTACTAAAAAAGGACCTTTGTATGCTTTAAAATTTTTTATAACTAACCCTATTCCATCAATATCTAAATTATTTGTTGGTTCATCTACTAATAGTAGACTATTACTATTCTCAAACCCTTCTGCCAATTTAAACCTGGTTTTCTCTCCTCCACTCATATTATTATTCCAGTTATTTTCAACTTGAAATATAGATGCATATTTCCCACTTATTGTTTTTCTTCTTGGTTCGCCTAATTGTGGAATATATTTAATAACGGTATTTTTATCATAAAACAACTCACCACTATCATAATCAATATTTTTATTAATAATCTCTAATAAAGTTGTTTTACCTACACCATTTACACCCACAATTCCAATTTTATCATTTTCATATACTTTTAAGTCCTCAATATCTAATAGTAATCTAGTTCCGTAATATTTTTTTATCTTTTTCATACTAATTTTTAACATAAAAAAATCCTCCTTTGAAAATAGAGAGGATAGCATGACAATAGATACATAGATAAACTATAAAAATTTATAATAAAGCATTATCTAAACAAACTATCCACTCAGAATAAAAATAGACATAAATATATTAGGTACAGTCTAACAACTTCTAATATATTTCGTTTTCTTTATTTGCTAATGGATTATTTGTTCATTATTTCTATAATTTCTCCTTCCATATATAATACTTTAATGACTTCTTATTAATGCAAGTATAGCATTTTATTTTTAATATTGCAACGCTAAGACATCTTTACTTCTCATGCACTGCTTACAATAATTATACTTAATTACTCTAAGCAATGCATGAATCATATTAACTAAAGTTCCTGAAACCCTTGATCTTAAAGCATTTATGCACCCTGTCACTATTATGACACGCTCCCCGGTGCCGGCTTCAATCATCAAATAGCGATTATCATAAAAAGCTCTTCTAATCTCTTGTGCCATCTCTTCTTGGCCTTCTCGATATTCATAGTTAGGAAATGAATTAACAAGGTAACCGTCTTGGGTAAAAACACTATCAAAATCGTAGGGACCTTCGTTATTATGGTGAAAAGCTACTGCCGATATGTTTGTCTTTTTTAAAACAAAATAATTAAATACATACTCTTCAAAGGTTGAATCTGAGGGATTATTTATATATTTTTCATTCAAAATATAATTTAATATCTGTGTAAAACCTTGATTAATTCCGGAAAATAATTTAACTAATTGCTGTAGATAGAGGATTGGTTTCCCATTAAACTTCTCAATCAACATGACAAGTAATTCTGCGGTTGCAAGAACATCATCTAAAGCATTATGTGGGTTCAGGTGATTAATATTTAATGCTTTTGCAAGCGATTCTAGTTTATAGCTTTGCATTGTCGGATATGCGATCCTCGAAAACAACAGAGTATCAATAATACTACTTGAAATTTCTGTATAACCTGCGCCAATTAAGGCAGAATCAATAAATTGTTGGTCAAACGTCGCATTATGTGCCACAAAATAAGCATCGGCTAACATTGGTAATATTTGAACAAGCACCGCGCCAATTTGTGGAGCATTTTTTATATCTGCAGTAGTAATACCTGTTAATTCAGTTATAAAGTGTGGAATTTTCTGGTCGGTATATACATAAGTAGAAAATTCATTTACAATATTTAGATTTTCAAGCAAAACAGCAGCTATCTGAATTATTGCATCTTCACCTGCTCTACCACCGGTTGTTTCAACATCAATCACGCAGTATTTATTCATCTTTACTCCTTTTCTCAGCAGTTCTAATCAATTTTATCGGTATTTCGCTAATGAAAACGGTTAGATTGATTGAATTAAGCACTAATTAATATATAATTTAGTTACATCATAGCATACCAAATTAAAATTGAGACGGTGATTTTATGGCATGGTTTGAGATTGCATTAAAAATTGTTCCACTAATCAACATACTACTCGCCGTAGTAATTATTTTTGTTGAAAGAAAAGATGTCAATACTACACTTACTTGGTTAATGGTTCTATTATTACTACCCGTTCTCGGTTTCTTCTTATATCTACTGTTCGGCCAAAACTTGAGCCGTCATAAAATATTTAAACTAAAAGCTGAAGAAGAAAAACTATTAAAAAATAATATGCTGAGCAATAAAGAATATATCAAAAATAGTAAAATCTATTCATCAAACGAAGTAAAAATCTACCGTAAATTAATCAATCTATACATACACCATAATATCGCGACTTTTAGTGATAACAATAAAATCGAAATTTTCACCGATGGCAACAAAAAATTTGATGCCTTATTTAAAGCGATAGCTGAAGCAAAAGAGTATATTTTCTTAGAATATTTTATTTTTAAAAATGATGACATTGGAACGAAACTACGAAATGCACTTGTTGAAAAAGCACGGAGCGGTGTAGAAGTTAAACTTTTATATGACAGATTAGGCTCGCGTTTTATTCATAAACGGTTCTTAAAGCCTTTAATTGAAGCTGGTGGAAAAATCGCAGTATTCTTCCCATCAAAATTCAAAATGATAAGCCTACACATAAATTATCGTAATCACCGAAAGATTGTTGTAATTGATGATCGCATTGGCTTTGTCGGTGGAATGAATATCGGTGATGAGTACCTCGGCAAAAGCAAGAAATTCGGAGGTTGGCGTGACACGCATCTCAGAATTGATGGCGATGCTGTCGACTCACTTAAACTTAGGTTTCTTTTGGATTGGCGCTATGCAACAGGTGAAGATTTATATTTTACTATTCACAAAAATAAGAAAACCGAACAATCTACCGGTGTTCCGATGCAAATAGTTGCAAGTGGTCCCAATTCACAATGGGAAACGATTAAGTTTGGTTTCTTAAGTATTATCGGCGATGCTAAAGAAAGCATCTATATTCAAACCCCCTATCTGATACCTGATGAGGGCATGAGAGAACTATTGAAGGTCGCAGTACTTTCCGGTGTTGACGTTAGGATTATGATTCCTAATATGCCGGATCATCCTTTTGTGTATTGGGCAACATATCATTATGCGGGCGAGTTACTAAAACTTGGTGCAAAGATTTATATCTATCAAAAAGGCTTCATGCATGCCAAAAACATTATTGTTGATAAAAAAATTGTATCGGTTGGTACTACCAATATGGATATTAGATCTTTTAGAATTAACTTTGAAGTCAATGCTTTCATTTACGATCTAACAACAGCGAGTGAGTTTCACCGAATATTTATGAAAGACATCGAAAATTCGACTGAACTTACTGTTAAGCAATACGAAAATCGAAAGCTTATTATAAAAATTAAAGAGAGTATCTCAAGGCTGTTATCTCCGATATTATAGTTAATATAATACTAAGGTTGTAATAATAACCGCCGGTGTCACAAATAACATTAGCGGTATTTTTGTTCTTTTTTCACCAATACCATAAAATAAGCCATATATATTAACATAGTTACAATTGTTTGCTCGTCTTGACCTAATCACTACACATAAGTTGTGTAGGATTCTTTTTAAAACAACGACCAAGCCGGCTATTCCGGCAAAGATTATTGTTATTGCTAATGTATAAAGTATAAATTCTAATCCAACCAATGCGCCGATAGCAGCAAAAAATTTTACGTCACCTGCAGCAACAGCACCCACTAAATACAATATAACTAAAGCTCCAAAACCTCCCAACATACCGATACCGGCGAACGCAAGCCCGTCAAAACTTGCTCTAAGAAAATTATAGAATAAACCAATTAATCCAACTACTGCATTTAGCCGATTCGTTATCTTCATTTCTTTCAAATCTGATATTGTCGCAACAGCAATTATTATAATTACGATGACCCATTTTAAAGTATCCGTCATTTATTTTACAGCTTTACTAATACGGTTTTTTATATAAATATCCATGTTGTCTTTTGATAATACGTGAAAAATTATGCTTTCACTCAATTCCTCAAGAAAAACCGTTGCCACATATTCACCCTCATTGGAATGGCCACCGATTATTATTTCTTTTGCAAGAGAGCCCTTATTATTTATCTCTCCCTTAACTTCTTTCACAAAACCACTGTTATAAGTCAATCTGATATTTACACTTTTGTTTGGAGTGGCTTCAATTATAATTTTTACATTGTGACCTCTTTGAACCGGTGAAGAAATTGAATGGATTTTTAAAAAGTATTCTGTTTCCTCTTCGTTATTGTCATCAGCAACTTCTTTTTCAATTTCAACTCCAGCAACGTTTGTCTGGTCGTACCAAATCCTTTCCTCGAAATTCTTAATAATCGATATGCTTCTATTAACAAAAGGAATTTTAAGCGGAACATCATAGCGAACTTGAAACCCAAAATTATCCCCTGTACCACCAAGTACTGCAGGAAGCCGCACATTAACTAACTGATAAAAACGTAAATCAATTATTTTTTCATTTGTATTCGCATCAAGGATTGGTTGGAAAATATTATTAAGAACTGTGGATTGCAGGTAATCCTTAGCTGCTGGTATATTGTTAAGCTGTCTAAACCATTTAACCGTTTCAGATTGATTGTCGTTATTATCCATAAATATGTTTAATGCTGATTTTCCTTCGATTTCTTGACCAATTTCGTTATAAGCAATGATAGCTGGGTAAACATGATGAGCAATCATCTTAACAGTCTCTGAACCCGCGTTAGCTAACTCCATCTCAACAATTGATATCCGAATAAAGCTCGTCAGCAATATTAAAAATAAAATAACAAAGGGAAGCATTAATGTTGCTTCAATTACTACGCTACCCTCTTCTTTTCTAATTAATTTCATAAACATCTAATAAACTGGTTAAATCACTAATATTAATACCCATAAGCTACCCTCTTAGTAATAATGTAGGATCGATCTTTATATTTTCCTATCACATCTTGATCTACCGTAACAAATTTAGGTAATGTAGGTAAAAACCAAAGATTAATCGGGACATCAACATTAACAACTCCATATGTTACAGTATCCAGTAATTTTAATTTCGTTTTAAAGCTAATTAAGGCCAGCTCTCTAAGTAATCTATCGTCTTCATTACCTCGTAAAAAATAAAGCAACTTTAAGTAATCAGAATAACCAAATGTTTTTGTAAGCCGTTTGCTCATTAATGGTACCTTCTCACCTTTTAAAAGTTCTGTGAAATCCGTGATAGTAGCTTTTATTGCATAAGTTGATGCTTCTAATAAAATGACTACCGGATTGCTTGAAGAATATAGAGTCGGATTCGCTAATGCATCTATTATGTTAAAAACAAATCTAATAATAAAAATGTCTTTTAATGTCGCCAGTAAATTCATACTCGCATTCTCATTCCCGTAAATAATATACTCTATCTCTTGCTCAGAGATATGTAATTTTGAGCCAAGCCCTTCTTCAAAGTTGCCACTTATAAATGACTGTGAAATATTATTTAATAAATTTGAATCAAGCTCAGAAAAATATTTAAAGGCATATTCTTCAAGATAAATTACATCCCTAAAATTAACTAAATAATCGTTTAATTTATTAGTAATATTTTTTATAAAAAATCTCGAATCTTCATGTAAATCGGTGATAGTAACCGAAGTAGCAATTGGATCATTAATTTCTACCTTATTATTAAATTCCAGAAAAACTTGGTAGTTATTTAGAATTTCCGCTGACTTTTCGTCAGTATATATTGCGTTCTTTAAAGCTTTGATTAACTTATTAAAAGCAAACATATTTACCTCTTCTACAGCTTGTAGCTGTTCATATTGTTCGGTAATTGAAGCTGTAAATTGATTGAAAACCTCTCTGTTCTTTACAATCTTATTTTCAGGGTTATTTGTATCTTGAAAGAATGACATCTGCACATTAGTTAATTTTCCCAATTCCGCTAAATCAGTAACTAAATTCTGAATATCTATTGAACCTGTTAATATTAAATTAATTTTATATTTTATTTGTGCCAGTTGATTACTGATTGAACTGACAATATCCCATTGCTCTCTGATTAAGTCGCCTAGATCACTTAAATAATTATTACTAAATAATAAGTCTTTGTCGCTCGTATAAGTTTCATCTTCATCCAAGAGCTGACTTATAGTGTTATTCAAACCTTTAGCCTTAAGGAGACTCTCACTCGCTTCATTAAGCACACTTTTAAAAAGACTGAGATCTCCGTTCTTTGCAATATTAATCCGTTCAATTGTTGCTATAATTGTTGTTAGTTGTTCTGTATGTAAACCCACTGGTAATCTGTTATCATTCAAAATATAAATCAATTCAGAGACCTCTGAGATCTTCTGATTTAAATTTTCAGATAACAAATCTGCTGCAGCTTCCTGCAATTGAAATACACTGCCTACCGCTTCATTTCTCTTAAATACAAACTCTGCTAATTCACTTAATTGCTCATAGTATTTAATACCATCTTTTAAATCTGCAATCGGTTCATCAATAATATTTGCAAATTTATTATAGAAATCTAAAGGAGCTTGGTATTTCATTTCCTCTAAAATCTGATGTTTAAAAACTGGTAATAGCACGAGTTCCTGACTGTATTGCGTATCATATTCCATGTTGTCAGTATCAAATATAATATACGCAAAGTCATGATTAGTATTCTGTAGATTAGTTATTAGAATATCAGTTAAGGAAAGGTTGTAAGATTGACAATAACCAAAAAGTCCATACTCTTGATATAGTGTTTGATCAAAGTTAGAGAGCTCCGACCTTAAGGCAGCTTTGACACTTTTCTCAGCTATTAATTTTGCAGCCATTATCCTTGAAAAGTCTATAAAGACCATATTTAAAAAGAAAATAGCTGTGATTATTATAATTACAAATAATGATATAGAACCTCGTTCCGAACTAAATATTTTTGCTATCATTTTCTAACCTAATCCTTAATCTAAGTTTTGCTTCTAAACTGATGATATATTAAATTAATTAACCTAATAAATTCATCCGGTTCGCTAATATATGAGTAGCTACTAACACCAATATCGGTTTGCGGAAACATATTTTGTGACAAGAAATATGTAGATTTATCAGTTGTTTTAATATTGATACGATTCAAGCCAATACCATCTCTTCTAATCAACGTATTGTAGCTCTCTGTAAGTAAACTATTTGTATGTTCAATTCCTTGATAATCAATGCTCAGTTGATCTTTCTTTTCAAGAAGATTAACCAATGCTTCAGTTTCATTAGCGTTATTAAGATAAAGTAACCCATGGTGCATATTACTTAAATTTAACTGCCAATACAGGCTAAGCCTTCTAGCCGTTGCATTGTATTCACCGGTGTCGAATTGTTTATCAACTACATGCCAATTATAGACACAGCGATCTACAGTTAAAATCGTTTCATAAAATTGTCTGCTTATCTGAAATTGCATTAACGAAAGACCGATAGATATCAATAAGAAAAAAAATACAATCGGAAATACAATTGTGCTCTCAACAGTAAAACTCCCTTTTTGCCAATAATTATCAACCTTCAAAAATTTATCACACATATTACATTTGTTAAAATTGATTAATTTGCGTATCAGATTTTTCTAAAAGAGTGCTTACCCAACCAATGATTTTTTCACGAAACAACAACGCAATAACAACTAACACCGCAATAATTAACAAAATTTCTAATGTTCCCATCCCTTCTTCGTTTAACCATAAATCTTTAATTTTTTCTTTAAAAGTACCCATTTAAAAAACTCCATTCCATATTTAAAATATTAATATCGCCGGCGTTGCAATAATTATAATCACAACAATAAATATTAAAATCATTGGAAAAATTAATTTTGCCGAAGCTTCTTCACCAACGATCCTTGCCTCAGTTAAGCGTCTGTTCCAAAATTCTTTTGCTAAATTTTCCAATATTAATACTAAGTCCTTATTCCCTCGGCGTGTATTGAGAATCAAAGTTGATGTGAAAATCGACATTTCATAAACCCCTATTCGTTGATTTAGATTTTCCAGCGCAATTATGAATGATGTACCATTTTCCAATTCATTCATCGCCAAAAGTAATTGTTCTTTAAAATAGCTATCAATCTGTAACTGATATGACTTACTGATACGTATAAATGCTATTTGAAGCGATTCACCTGCATTTAACATCAGAACAAGCGAATTCAGCAGGAAAGGCAACTCTATGATAACTTCACGCTTTCTACATAGAATCAATTTGTCTAAACTAAGATACTTATATAGGATTACAATTGCTGAAAAAAACATACCCACTACTAAAATCAGAGAATCATTTTTAATAAATGCCAGAAAAGTAAATACAAGTATGAGTAGCTGACTAATCGCTAACAACTGTGCAATGTACCTTATCGAGCTTTCTTTTGTATGATTTGAACCATTAATTTTAAATAATTTTAAATGCAGATGGAGAATAATGTTAGAAAGATAATCATTGAGTTTACTGGCATTAAGAATGTAGTAAACGCCCTCAACCTGCAACCAATAAATATTTTTTATTAGCTTTCCATGTTTTATGTATGTTTTTATTAATGCAAAGGCTATTAATGACACTAAAAATAATAATTGAAAAAGCAAAATAACTAACAAAAACATACGCAATTTTTACACCTTAATATTCATAATATATTTGGAGATCAGGTTAGAAACAAAAAGTGTAATTAATGAAAAAGTCATCACTATTCTCCCTATCACACTTTCATAAAGTGGGCTCATATAATCAACAGCTGTCCAAGCAATTAAGCCAATAATCGCAATCGGTGCTAAATTAATTAGTTGCGCCTCAAATCGTTTCCTTGCAATTAAGATTTCAATCTCTTGCTGTGCCTCAATCTTGTCGTTAAGTATAGATGCCGTTTTTTTGATTACTTCAACCAAATCGCCTCCGGTGCGCTTACAGATAGAAAATACAATTGCAAAGTTTCTAATATCTGAATTGTCCAAGCCACTGCTAAACTGCATCAGCGATTTTTCCAGAGAATCACCATTTATTAGACGGTTATTAATTCTTCTAACCTCTCTCACAATGAAAGTGTTTTCATCTGAATATAACAATCTTAAGTCTTTCTCCAATTCATAAAATGCATTTTCCACCGATCGTCCTGCAACAAGTGCGGAAGACAACGAATAAAGAAATTGGTTAAATTGAAGTACTATTTGCTTATCATTACCGGAAGCCAACTGTTTACTGACTATTCCAATATAGAAAAATACTAAAATCATAGAAACAGAGGCTATATAGATGCTTTTGTAGAATATAAAAAACAATGTAAAGAACAATAAACAACCTACACAAATATGAAACAGTTTCTGACTGGTCTTCACGTTTTTACTCCAGAAATAATCAGCCTTCAAAAAATTCACCACAACACCTACTTACAAACTTTTTTCAAAAACAACTCCATTCCTGAAAAATATAACAGTAAATCTCGATTCCTTTCATGTGTTAGCAGATTCCCCTTTTCAAGATAACCTGAAAAATTGATGCCCCATACCGGTAATTCCGGAGATTTCTGATTAATATCTCGCACAAGAATATAATTTAGTTCCTTACTAACTGAAACTTTCTCTATACGCTTCAACGTATCCAGATAATCTAATAATTGACTGATTTTTGTATTTGTATATGATGATTCCTCAATAAGCATAATCGAATAATCTGATAAATTAACCAGGGTTTGTTGTGCATCACACATTAAGAACTCACTGTCTATAATTAAATAATCATAGATGCTTAGTGTTTGAAAACCATTTATAAGGTTTATGAAATCTTTTCCTTCGAGCTCTGCTAATTCACTAACATGTAATGAACGTTCAAAATAATTTAAATTGTAATATATGCTATTGCTCTTATATTTCTCTATATAGGTAGCAAGTTTTGTTGGATGTTTACGTAGGTGATAAATTATTTTCGATAGATCATATTTTGAAGGTTCTTCAAAAAAGTATTCGCTTCCATTAATCCATTCAAGATTGAGATAAAACACCTTGTAACCTTCGCCTGCCAAATATTTGGCCAAATTATATGAAAACTCATTTTTGTAATATTCATTGGCCAATGCTTGAACAGTCAATATTTTAGTAACTTTTCCTATAAAATTTTTATTTAATTCCGGATGTTTATCAAGAAAAGTCGTGTAAATTTCAGATAATACAATATCTAATGGTTGAAATTTATAGATAGCGTTTATAGTATTAGCAATCTCTGGGGTGTTTCTATCTTGACTCAAAAATATTTTTGTTATATCCGAATCGAAGTGATTTGCTTTTGTAGGAAAATCTACTGTACGATAATCTTCCGAAAAACAGAATATACCGCAAGCTACCCCGCTATCCAGATATTTATTCAATAGCTCATATTCAGTAAAGGCCTTAACAACAAAGATTTTACGATACTCTGATTCTCTTAAATACTTTAAAAACCTGAGTATATACTCACTATCTTTATCAGCTATAATCAACTCAATTCGCTCCATAATTACGCACCGTCACCAACTTGTAATCACCTTAATATAACTTTATTACCATTATTTACTAATACTATACTACTTTATTTACAGTTTGTCACTATATTTACAATATTTTCTATAGAAATCATAAAAAAAGACCCCGCATCCATCTGATACAGGGTATATATCTTATTCGTAAATCTCTTTCGCAATTTTCACAGCCTCTTGTGCATCTCTCGCATAATAGTCAGCACCAATCATTTCGGCATATTCCGGGGTCAAAACCGCTCCCCCAACAACTATCTTACACTCTTTATCCGCTTTGCGAAGTTCATTTATAGTATGTTCCATATTTTTCACTGTTGTTGTCATTAGCGCACTAAGTCCAACCAGTTTGGCACCACTTTCAGCAACACTATCTACCACCTGTTCAATCGGTACATCTTTCCCTAAATCTATAATCTCGTAACCGTAATTTTCGAGCAACACCTTTACTATATTTTTTCCTATATCATGAATGTCACCTTTTACTGTAGCAAGCACAATTTTCCCTTTGTTGGTATGTTGCTCATCCCCTGCTGACATTTTCTCTTTAACAACCGCAAATGATCGCTTTACTGTTTCAGCCGACTGAATTAACTGTGGTAAAAATATCTCCTCTCGTTCGTACATCTGCCCTACCATATCTAACGCCTTAATAATATGTTGGTTTACCACCTCGAGTGGTTCTAACTCGAGCAAAAGTGCCTCCGTGCGTCCGGCAGCTTCTTCCTTTAAACCCTTGACAATCACATCAACCAGCGAGCGCTGCTCCCCTCCCGTGACCGTAGTCGGCGATTCTACCGCAGTATTTGTTTGCAAAGCAATATAGCGCTGTGCATCAGCATCTTGCCCCACTAACACATTATATGCCTGAACCGTCTGCATAATACTCTGATCAAGCGGATTTATTATCGGAGCATTTAAACCATAGGTAAGCGCCATCGCAAGATACGTCTGATTGAGAATTCCTCGATTCGGCAAACCAAAGGATACATTACTCACTCCAAGCGTCGTTAGAACGCCTAATTGCTCGCGTACGAGCTTAATTGTCTTAAGAGTCTCAATCACCTCAGCCTGCTGAGCAGAAGCCGTTAAAACAAGCGAATCGATTAATATACGCTCTTTAGGAATTCCATACTCCGCTGCCTTTTCAACAATTCGCTTAGCTATCGCAAACCTTTCTTCCGCAGTGTTTGGGATACCTTTTTCATCAAGCGTTAGTGCAATCACAACTGCACCATACTTTTTCACGATTGGAAAGATAGCCTCCATCGTTTCTAAAGTACCATTTACTGAGTTAATAATCGGGATGCCATTATAGACTCTTGCCCCGGCTTCAATTACTTGGGGATTCGAACTATCAATCTGTAATGGAGTATTGCTAATTGCCTGAATCTCTTGCAGTACACTAATCATCATGTTCTTTTCATCGATTTCCGGTAATCCAAGGTTAACATCTAAGATCTCAGCACCGGCCTCTACTTGTCTGATCACCTCGTTAAGTATGTAGTCGAGCTCGTTGTTTCGAAGTGCCTCTTTAAATCTTTTCTTGCCTGTCGGATTAATTCTCTCGCCGATTACACGAACTGCGTCATCAAGAAAAACTGCACGCGAACCGGAACAGACAGCTGCTCGAACAGTAGCCGGATTAGCAACTTGCTCATAATTCCCAAACCGCTCTGCAAGCAGACTAATAAACTCGTCAGTCGTTCCACAGCAACCGCCGATAATTTTCACACCTTGTTCAACCATCTCGCCAACCGCATCACCATATGTCACCGGTGTAATATCATATACAGTTTCACCATTAATAATCTTCGGTAAACCGGCATTAGCCTGTACAATAACCGGAATCGGTGAATATTCTAAAACTTTGCTGACGATAGGCAACAATTCCACCGGTCCCAAGGAGCAGTTAACTCCCAAAGCATCAACGCCTAATCCCGCAAGCAGCGTAACCATTGATGCTATATCTGTTCCTGTATAGGTTCGTCTATCCTGTTCAAAAGTCATCGTGCAGATTACCGGCAATTTAGTATTCTCCTTAACGGCCAGAATAGCCGCCTTCGCCTCGTATAGATCTGCAATTGTTTCAATTATGACTAAATCAACCCCGCAAGTTTCACCTATAACCGCCTGTTCCTTAAATAATTGATAAGCCTCATCAAAAGTTAACCTGCCGAGTGGAGCAAGTAACTGTCCTAACGGCCCAATATCCAGAGCAATTAACTTCTCACCGACAGCTGCATGCGCATTAGCGATGGCAGCTTTAATAATCATGTCAACCGAATACCCACTACCCGCTAACTTTAAACTATTAGCACCGAATGTATTGGTTGTCATAATTTGCGCGCCGGCATCAAGATATTTCTGATGTATTTCAGTAATTTTCTCCGGATGATTGATATTATAGAGTTCAGGCAACTCACCGGCCTCTAAACCTAATGACTGAAGCATTGTGCCCATTGCTCCGTCAAACAGTATCATTTTATCAGCCGCAAGTAGCTCCTTAAATTGTTTACTTGCCACAATACCCACCCTCTTTCGCAAACCTACAAAAGTCACGACTACTACAATCATTGCAACCTGGATGAACACTGATAATCGCTCTATCCTGTAAACCAATGATTGCAGTTATCGATTTACGTGGAAGCAAAATTGAATCTTCCGTTACTGTAAGACCGATTCGTTTATCTGCCTCAAGTGACCTTACTATCATACGCTGACTTGTAATCGGAAAATCTCCGTAACCCGGACTATAACGATAAGTAATACCATAATTTTGCTCTAACGCAAGTGCTCTTATCTCAAGTTCAATCTCATCAGTATAGCTTTCAATCGCTACGCTGGCACAAACGTCTAATACAACCGACTTAGTCAGATCAAATCTTTTATAATAATTAATTTTCTGTTCAATTTCCCAGCCAAGTGTTGTCGCCAACACTATACATTGTGTGGAATCCTTAAGGTGGCGTGCAATATCTTTACCAATAAGTTCAACATTAGTACCGGCTAATACAAGATTAGTCTTACCGACCTCAACCGCAAATTGCTGATATGTTGCCTTTGGCCGAACAATATTCTTGGTCTCGTTAATCAAATCCTCGATTAAAGCATTAAGAGAGTCGGTTATCACCTGTCTTCGATAACCTAAATAGCGTAATACCTCATCCTTATTAATATGCATTAAACCACCCTCTAAAAACTACTTCGTCTTACCCACAATAAAAGGCTCAATCCTTGCCATTATTCCTTTTGCCACTTGAGCGTTATTCATTGTATAAATATGAATCCCATCAACACCTGACTCAAGTAAACCAATTATCTGCTTAGCCGCATATTCTATGCCCGCTTCAACAAGTAGTTCCGTCTCAAACTCATAACGGTTCATCAGTTCATTTAAATCCTCAGGAATTCGCGCTCCGCAAAGCTCGGTAATTCGTTTAATTTGCCGCTTATTGAGAACCGGCATAATCCCTGCCTGGATCGGAACATCAATGCCCTCTTCGCGTGCTCTCCTAACAAAATCATAAAAATCAGCATTATCAAAAAATAACTGCGTAATAAGGAATGTCGCACCGGCAGTAACTTTCTTCTTCAGGTGTTGTAGCTCTAACTCAACATCGCGTGTCTCAATATGCCCTTCGGGATAACAAGCGCCTCCGATGGCAAAGTTATGCGCACCCTGCAGATGCTCAATTAGATCAACTGCATATGTAAAGTCACGACCATCTAAGCTCTCCAAAGTCTCACTTGCCGGAATATCACCTCGTAACGCGAGAATATTTTCTATATTTTCACCATCGAGGTCGGCAAGTATTTGTTCAATCACAGCTTTCGATGAAGTTATGCATGTCAGATGTGCGACCGACTCAACTCCCCATCTATTTTTTATGTACGACGCAATCTCGATCGTTTTCCGATTGGTCAGACTCCCGCCTGCACCATAGGTAACACTGATATAATCAGGTTTAAGCGGAATTAACTGATCGATCGTTTCATAGATAGTTGCGATTCCCGTATCATTTTTTGGGGGAAATACCTCGAAAGATATTACCGGCCTATTATTTTTAAAAAGCTCATTAATCTGCATTTTATTCTCCTTATAACTTATTTAAGGTCTAACCAATTCAATTTCACCGATTACACCGAGATAACTTTTATAAATCACTATCGCTCCTAACACCCCATCAATCGCCGCTATCAGCTCAAGGCTCTCATTTATTTCTTTTTCCGATTTTATAAGATTACCGAGTTTAGTCGCCGCCGCATCCGCCAAAAGTGTATCCTGCGCAACAACTACAGCCGCATCAGCTTGACCGAAACTTAGCGAATGACCCACAGTTCCCGATGAAGTGCACACACCAAGCGGTAAATGCTCGGCACGCAGGCGGAGAGCGACTTTGTCAGAGAGCGGAGAATCTCCCGCGAATACTGACACGATACGGTCCCGGTTGGAGTTCAAAAATATATCTCCACCATTCTCGATAATCAACTCATCGCTTAAAGTCATTATATCATTACCGACATAATGCGCGATAGCACCCGCCACTGCAGCCATCGGGCCAACATCACATGCTCTGCCGGCATCGCACATATGTTGAACAATCAGTGGTGCTGTCACACTTGCTTTAACCGGCTCTAAACTTGTTTCAAACCCCGGATGCTCTTTAATATATCGAATTATCTGTTCACGATATTTTTTGACAGCATTACTAACCTCCGCTGTTAAGTCCGTTTTAGCCACCACATACAGATCGGTCTCCAACTCGCTTACGAGAAAGTTAACTAAACCCGATGATTGCAATCCTTCACGATATACTCTCGCTTGATACATAGTCCACAAACTCCATCTTATTTTATGTGAGTTGTCTTTAAAACATTGAGCGGTTTACCTTCAACTGCGAAACGTTCAATCGGTTCTTGTAACAAAAAATTGCCGGTTCTAATCTCGTCTTTTAATTTTGCAGCAATTTTCCTCGACTTATAAAGGCTTGAAAGGGTGCTTGTTCTAAGTTTTCTACCGTCAATTTCGACTGTTCCTGATTGTAACTGCTCATAGTTTACTTTAGCCACAACCGGTCGTTCCCGTCTTCCCACTCCATAATCAATTATATTGGTTTCAATATTCTTATTTCTAATCAATAGTTGTTCGAGCATCTCTTTGTCTAATACCGGAATCGGAATACCAATACCCACTCCCAGCGATATGCCATAGCCTTCAATCACCACCGGCTTAATATAGCGTGTATCCATAGCCTTTAAATCGCCGATTACAGCCATTGTTGTTGCCGGTCCAACAGGAATTCCTTTTTCATTGCGTTCACGCGTTAGATTCGATTGTGTACCCTGCCAAGAGATATATCCCTGCGCACCACAGAGAAAAATTCGCGTGCCAATGCCGATCGTCCGATAATACGGGTCATTATGCAGTGGACTAAGCTCACCGGATGTGCAATAAGATATATTTTTCATATCGGCATGTAACACGCCCATATAGGTATATAACGTTTTATCGGATGTATTGGTCACAGCACCGTAGTTTTGGTAACAATTACGCGGATTAAAAAGAAAAGCTTCGTTTATACTATCTAAAGTAATAATAGCATCAATAGTTTCCGTCGGATAACAATCTGTCCCCTTGGCGGTTGCATGTAAGTTGAGCTCCTTACCGGCAATCAGATCATAAATAACGTGAGCACCACCATATTTGCTACCATTTGTTTCAGAAACTTCGGTGGCTCCAATGTATGCATCAACCGCTGCTATACCCGAATAAGCGGGTACATCATTAATCCAAGTCCTCTCCATTCGAATCGGCGGATCTGAGTGTCCTAAACTTAGAAAGGCTCCGGATGAGCACATCGGACCAAATGTCGCTGTCGTTACGACATCAACTGTCTCCAATGTTTTCTGAAAACCTTTCTCCTCGGAAACAGCAAGAATCTCCTCGGCTGTATAGACCACTGCTTTTCCATTTTTTATCTTTTCATTAATCTCCGCGTATGTTCGTTCCATCAATTCCACCTCAATTATTAATATAAAAAAGACCTAGGGATATCCTTTAGGTCTTTTACTCCTATCAGTATCCTTATCTTCCAGCCGAAGCTGTAGGATTTAGCACCACATATAGACAATTGCTATATCGGTTGCCGGGTTTCGCAGGGCCAGTCCCTCCACCACTCTTAATAAGGCAATAAATAATTATCTAATTATATTAAAGAGAATAATAACACTATTCTCCTAAATCTGTCAATATATAAGTCGCAAATTATACCAGAACGCTCCTTAACAACTCAATCGCTTGTACACGGTCCGGATGGTTAAATATATAGGATCCGGCAACAAGAATATCTGCTCCCGCGGCAGCAACCTGTTTACCCGTTACCTCGTTAATACCGCCATCAACCTCAATATGTATATCCAAGCCACGTTCGCCAATCATTTGTTTTAATTGCTTGATTTTTTGTAGCGAACTTGGAATAAAATCTTGTCCGCCAAAACCCGGATTTACGCTCATCAACAGAACCATATCAATATCCGCCAGCACATTTTCGATCGTTGATAAAGATGTCGCAGGGTTTAGCGCCACGGCAGCCTTCGCACCGTGCTCTTTAATCATGTATAGCGCACGATGTAGATGGTGCGTTGCCTCTGGGTGAATCGATAAAATATCGGCTCCGGCTTTTGCAAACATCGGTATAAAATTCTCCGGACTTTCGATCATCAAATGAACATCAAGACAAACACTGGTAATTGGGCGGATTGCCTCAACTACTAACGGACCAATCGTCATATTAGGAACAAAGTGACCATCCATCACATCGATATGTATCATATCTGCTCCGGCTATCTCAATTGACCTAATCTCCTCCGACAAAATCGAAAAATCAGCCGATAAAATTGATGGTGCTACCTTAACCATATTCCTACCTCCATTTCTGCTTATCTCGTTCTATTAACTCTTCCAAAAAGGTTAGATAACTCTCATAGCGCCGGCTGTCAATCAACGACTGCTCTACCGCAGCCTTAACGCCACAGTCCGGTTCATTATGATGTAAGCAACCGCGAAAACGGCAATGCTCCGCATGTAAAGCGAACTCTCTATATATAGTTCCCAACTCTTCAACAGAAATCTCGGCAAAATCTAACTGACTAAAACCCGGAGCATCAGCAATCATCGCTCCCTGTCCTAACTTATAGAGTTGAACCTCTCGCGTAGTCTGCTTACCCCGACCAATCTTCTCACTTACGCGACTGACTGATGCATGAGCATCGGGAATCAAGCGATTAATCAATGTTGATTTACCAACCCCTGATTGACCGGCTAAGACCGTAGTTTTGCCGTTAAGATGTATTTTTAAACGGTCCAATTCAACAACAGAAAAATCACATTTTATTGTTGAATATCCAATCTTTTCATATGCATCAATTATATCATTAATTTCCGAAGTAACACCAAGTAAATCTAATTTCGTAAAACAGATAACAATCGGAATCTGAGCTTTTTCAATATGCACGATAAACTTATCAAGTACTAAGGTATTAAAGTCCGGTTCCACAGCAGAGGTAACCAACAGTACTTGGTCAACATTACAAATAGGTGGGCGTTTCAGTTCATTCTTGCGCGGTAGTAATTTTTCAATCATCCCACTATTATTTTCATTAACAGAAAATTCTACATAATCGCCAACCAGCGGTGTCTCGTTCTTTAACTTAAATAGGCCTCTCGCTTTTGACTCATAGACTTGGTCTTCGTGCTCAATGTAGTAAAATCCGCTAACTGCTCTTACGATCTGTCCTTTTAGCATTCTTCACTCCTAATCATTGTAACCGACCGTTGTAGTAATATAGACTTTATTATTAAGATAAACGGTTATAGTACCGATGTCATCCGGCATCAATACAAGCTCAACGGGGTAAACTTTATTTTCCCTGATTGTTTCCTTCACAAACTCAATATTCCGATAGCGCGAATCATAAATAACAATCTTTACATCAGAGTAGTTAAAACTCTGCGCATTTACATAAATATCCTTCTTAATAACATGTGTCAATGCCGGGTAACCATCACTAACATAGATAGTTACCTTATCATTTAGCGAAATATTATCGTCGGCTTTAAATGGTGTTTGTCGATAAACCTTCCCCTTCTCAACTTCAATTGTCTTTTCTCTAATAATTTTGTCAATCGTTATACCCTTCTGCATAAGAATCGCTTGAGCTGCAGATAAAGTTAAATCATAGAGATCAGGCATCTTGAGATGCTCACTGCCCTTGCTTATATAAATAACTACCTCAGTACGTTCGATATCTAAATCCATGCCCGAATAAGGACTCTGGTTAAAAATTAAACCTTTATCAACGAATTCATTAAACTCTTCGACTACTATTATTTGTTCATCACGCAGTCCGTACTGTTTTAGAGTAAAATTAGCAATATTTAATTGCTTACCGACAAGATCCGGCATTCCCGGATATTCAATTCCTGTGCTGACATAAAGTATTAGCTCACTACCTACTTTTGCGATTGAATTAGCGGTCGGGTCTTGACTAATGACCACTCCTGTTTCAACAGTATCACTCGCTTGTCCAATAATCTTATACTCGACATCTACACCATCCAGCCGATCGAGAGCTACTTCAATATCAACATTAGTCACATCCGGTATTTCCAGCTTCGGAGTATTATCTCTACTTGCTAACAATAAAATAATACTTGTGACGAGTAAGACAGCCATTAATGCCACACTAATACCCACGACCAATTTAACATTTATTGGTTTTCTCTCTTTAGCACCCTCGTCTGTCATTAAACCTTGCTGTATAGCAGGTATCTTAATCGTTCGCTCTCCATCAGTAATCTCATCAGGTTCTTCAATATATGCTTGTTCATCTAAACGCTCTGCGTCGAGAACCGTCTCTAAATCGAGCTTTAGTTCCTTAGCAGAACTATAGCGTTTTCGCGGGCTTTTTGCTAACAATTTACGAATCACATTCTCTACACTCTGCGGTATCTCCGGTCTTAATTCCCGAGGATAAACATAGTTGTCCTCCAGATGTTTCATGATTACCGAAACAGGCGTCTCACCTGAAAACGGTACCTCACCGGTTAATAGCTCATAAAAGACAATCCCCAGCGAATATAGATCTGATCGTTCGTCAGTCCAACCACCTCTCGCTTGTTCGGGTGATAGGTAGTGAATCGAACCGAGCACCGAGCCGGTATGAGTTATTGTAGATTGTGTAACTGTGCGAGCAATTCCAAAATCGGCAATTTTAACTCCGTTCTCATTGATTAAAATATTATGCGGTTTAATATCGCGGTGAATAACTTGATTAGAATGAGCATGGATGAGTGCATCTGTAACTTGCATGATAATCTTAACCGCTTCATCAACAGGTAGGTAACCATGTCGCTTCAGAACACCTTTCAGCGTATCACCCTTCACATATTCCATCACAATATAGTGTAGATCGTCTTCTTCACTAATACTGTATATTTTAACGATATTTTCATGTTCAAGACTTGTTGCTGCTTCAGCTTCTCTCCTAAATCTCTTAACAAAGTCGCTATCACCCGAGAACTGAGCATGCAATATTTTTAGAGCAACCTCGGTATTTTCTGTTTGGTCGAAAGCTAAATAGACATCAGCCATCCCGCCTGTGCCTATCTTTTCAATTATTTTATAACGGTTACCCAATATTCTTCCTACCATAAACCCCACCACGCTTAATCAAGTTCACTAAGATTTTCTGTAACATTTCTCAATATAATCAATGATATATTATCCTCGCCACCGTTGTGATTAGCAGCTTCTACCATGGCTTCAGCAATTTCTGACAGCGTCATCTCTTGGTCACTGATCATTTCCTTAAGTTCAGCAATTGATAATTTATTAGTTAATCCATCACTGCAAAGTAGCAAGATGTCAGTTTCCTTCCAATCAATAGTAGTAAGTTCAATTTCAACCTCTTCATCAGTCCCGAGTGCCCTAATTAAAACATTTTTTTGTGGATGATGTTCCGCTTCTTCGGAGCTTATCTTTTCACTGATCACCAGTTGATTAACCAGCGTATGGTCACTGGTTAATTGTACTAATTCATTATCAGCAAATAAGTAAGCACGGCTGTCGCCAATATGACCGATAATTGCCTTTAACTTGTCAGCAAGTGTCAACACAATTGTCGTACCCATCCCTTTATAGTCCGGGTTAGACATCGCTCGGTGATAAATTCTTTTATTGGTGTCCGAGACTGCATAGCTAATCAAAGATTCTAAATCCGGATACTCTTTTTCCTCTGCTAATGCAGAAATAATAGTATCGGCAATCGTTTCCACCGCCTCTTCGCTTGCAACTTCACCGGCCAAGTGACCACCCATACCATCAGCTAAGATTGCCAGCGCAAGACCATCTTCGTCTAACGAACAGACGAAAACATAGTCTTCGTTAATCTCTCTAACGCGGCCAATGTCAGTTACAGCAACTATCTGCACTGCTTTCACCTCACTCCTAAGTTAGATCTTTTGATCGCAATTGACCACAAGCAGCAGCAATCTCGCTGCCATATTCTCTCCTAATCGTTGTCTTTATCATATATTTTTCCAGTGTCTCTTTAAAGAGATTTAGTTGAAAGTTACTACTTCTTTCATAGCTTTTACCGGAAACCGGATTGATTGGTATCAGATTTACATGGGCCTTTATACCTTTAAGTAGCTTAGCTAACTCAATCGCGGCACCTTCCGAATCGTTAACACCTCGTATTAAAGCGTATTCAAAAGTAATTCTCCGACCTGTCGTATCAACATAGTAAGTAACTGCCGCCATCAAATCTTCGATTGGATACCGCTCATTTATCGGCATTAGCTGACTTCGCAATTGGTTGTTAGCCGCATGCAACGATATTGCCAGCACAACCTGTGTTTTTAGATCAGCAAAACGATAAATTGCCGGCACAATGCCACTTGTTGAAATAGTTATATGACGTTGACCAATATTTAATCCGTTTTCTGAATTAGCAATCTTGATAAAGTTCATCGTCTCCGTAAAATTATCAAACGGTTCGCCAATTCCCATAATAACAATGCTACTAATCCGCTCAGATTTCTTATTTAAATAACGCTCTACCTGCAAAAATTGTCCTACCATCTCACCGGCGGTTAGATCGCGCCGCCAGCCGGACATGGTCGAGGCACAAAAGCTACATCCCATTTTGCAACCTACCTGTGTTGAGATGCAGATACTATTCCCATACTGATGGCGCATCAGTACAGTTTCCACCGTCTGTCCATCCTCAAATTTTAAGAGAAACTTAATCGTGTTAGCACTCTCAATCTGCTCCGCTACGACAATATTCTGAAAAGCAAACTGTTTGTCTAACCGCGCACGTAAATCATTTGTTAAGTTACTCATTTCTTTAAAACTGTTCACATTTTTCAGATACAGCCAATCATAGATCTGTTGCGCTCGAAATCGTGGCTCAGCATTTTTTTCGACCCAGTTGAGCCAATCTTCATAAGTTAGGTCATATACATTAATCTTTGACATTGAATCACCGTGTCCCTTTATTTGTTAAAATTTTACCATCCTGGCAATAAAAAATCCATCAGAGTCAAAATGATGCGGTAAAATTTGTAGCATGCCCGGTTCAATCTGCGCCTTCTCAATTACCCGCTCACTCACAAAGTTAGCAAGATCCGGATCAAGCTTGTAATCTGCGTTATCCGCCAGAAAAGAGCGGATCACAGCCTGGTTCTCTTCGCGCGTCAATGTGCAAGTGCTATAGACAAGCGTACCGCCAATTTTTAATAGCGGTGCGAGATTATTAAGTAACCTAAGTTGAATTTTCGCTAACCCAGGAATATCATCCTTGTCTACACGCCATTTAAGTTCCGGCTTCCGCCGTAATACGCCCAGACCGCTACACGGAGCATCAAGCAGGATACGATCAAATTCAGCCTTAAACTTAGTTCCTAATTCGTTTGAGTCACCAACAACCGTCTTAATAATCGCAACACCTAGACGCTTAACTTGCTCCTCAATCAATTTTACCCGATGGGGATGGAGATCAGCCGCTATAATGCTTCCCTCATTATTCATCATCTCAGCAATATACATTGATTTACCACCGGGTGCTGCGGCTGCGTCAAGAATTCTCATTCCCGGCTCCGGAGCCAATGCTTCAGCAACAATCATTGAACTATCATCCTGAATCGAATAATAGCCATCATGGTAGAGTTCTGTTTGTGCCAAGTTACCACAGCCTTGAATGTTAATACCTGCTCTGTTAATTGCCGACTCGCTAATCATAGCTTCAACGCCCAATTCCTCCCGCAACAGATTCATCAACTCTCTGCGACTAACTTTTAGCAAATTATTCCGAATCGTGTTTTGGGGTCGCAAATTATTTGCATGACAGATCATTTGAGCCTGTTCGGCACCATACTCTGACACCATCTTTTCAATCACCCATTCCGGATGCGAAAGCTCAACTGTCAGTCTTTCTTGACCGGATAGATTGCTGTAATCTGTTAATCCCGATTTATTGCGGATACTGTTACGCAAAAAACCGTTAACCAAGCCAGCAATCCCTTGATGTCCATGTTTTTTGGCCAGTTTAACCGCTTCATTTACAATTGCATGTTCGGGTACTCGCTCTAAATAAATTAGTTGGTAGAGACTTAGTCTGAGCAGATTAACTACCCAGTTCTCCGGTTTTTTCTCGCCATGCAAATTGTTATTAATTATGTAGTCGAGATGTCCTCGATTTTGTAAAGTTCCATAAATGATTTCCGTCGCTAAGCTGATTTCCGCAGGTGTCAGCTCCGTTCGCGAGATAGCTTGATTGAGCTCAAGATTACTGTAAGCGCCCTCTTGCTCAACCCGATTCAAAACCGCTAAAGCAAGCTCTCTGCCATTTGTTACCCGCCTATTTGCTCTCACCGAATTTATCTCCTTTTTGTAAACGTGTTCCCTGCAAGAACTGCGCAATTGTCATCGCTTTTTTACCGGCAGGTTGAACTTCAAATAAACTAATCGAGCCGTCTCCGGTGGCAACCACGAGCTGATCTTTATTAATCTCAACAATTGTGCCCGGCTCCGCCACCACTTTTCCATTATTTGCTTCTGCACTAATCACTTTAAATACAGTATCATCCCGGTATGTATAGGCATTTGGCGTTGGATTCAGTCCTCTAATTTGATTTGCAATTGCTTCACTGCTTCGCGCAAAATCAATCAACTCATCTTCGCGTTTAATCATCGGCGCATAAGTGACGAGCAATTCATCTTGTTTAACTGCCCTAACTTCGCCCCCGGCAATCAATGCAACGGCATCGACCAAAAGCTCTGCACCGATTTCGCTTAAAAGGTCCGTCAATTCCCCCGCCGTTATCGTACTGCCGATCTCTACCTCTTTTTGTAAAATTATATCACCGGCATCCATTTGCTCGGTCATGTACATGATAGTAATTCCGGTAACTTTTTCCCCATCAATAATTGCACGATTGATCGGTGCGGCACCACGATATTTTGGTAACAGAGACGCATGTACGTTAATCGCCCCCAAACGTGGCATTTCCAACAACTCCAAAGGTAAAATCTGTCCGTAAGCTGCCGTCACGATTAGATCAGGTTCCCATTCACTTATATAAGCGACTGCTTCCGCATCTCTAATCCGCCGTGGTTGATAAACGGCTATCCCATTTGTCTCAGCATACATTTTCACCGGTGACTTTGTTATAATTCGCTTGCGCCCTACAGGTTTATCCGGCTGTGTAACCACGCCAACTATCTCATGTCCGGCACAGACCAAAGCATTAAGGCTGTTTACAGCAAATCCCGGTGTACCCATAAATACAATCTTCATCAAAGTTCCTCCAATATAGAAAAGGCGTTAACAAGCTAACTTATAACGCCAATCAGATTACTCTTCAGTTTTTGGTGCATTACGTTCCGCTAACTCTTCTTCAATCTCATCAGCATCGTATGTCTCTTCAGCAATATCAGTAAAGAGTTTGCCATCCATATGGTCCATCTCATGTTGAACCGCTCTTGCTAAGAAACCTTGCGCTTCAACAAAAACCTCTTCTCCATCACGATTTAATGTTTTGACCTTAATGAAATCTGACCGAGTTACTTTACCATAAAGTCCGGGTACACTTAGACAGCCTTCGAGCCCAACTTGCTCATCTTTACATTCAACAATAACCGGGTTAATTAATTCAATCAGACCCTCACCAATATCGATAACCGCCATTCTCTGTAGATGCGATATCTGAATAGCTGCCAGACCGACTCCCTTAGCATCATACATCGTCTCAGCCATATTATCTAAAAGTTTACGTGTCCGATCAGTTATTTCTGTTACCTCTGCCGACCGTTGCCTTAACAACGGATCGCCGTCAGTAATAATAATCTTTATCGCCATTATTTAACCTCCTTACATTAACACATAGGGATTAATATCAACCGTAATCTGCAGATTACGATCCTTATATATCTCCAAAAGTTCCACTAATACTTGATTGATCATCGCAACCGTTTCATCTCTGTCTTGGTATTTAATCATAGTTTGCAGACGATTTCTATCCTTGATTCGCGCAATCGGTGAACTCACCGGATCATGCACAACAGTTTCAACCGGCACCATCGCTCTAAGTTCGCTAACAAAGTGGTTACTCACCCTAACCGCCTGCCGCAGGTCCAAATGGCTAAATCCGATCAGCGCCAATTTGCTATAGGGCGGATAATTCAGTTGCTTGCGGTGAATCAATTCCTCACGATAAAATCCAATATAATCATGTTCCTGAGCATAGCGAATACTGTAGTGTTCAGGTGTGTAAGTCTGTACAATTACCTTGCCGGGTATTTGGTGTCGTCCGGCACGTCCACTTACTTGCGTCAATAATTGAAAAGTTCGCTCAGCAGCCCGAAAATCAGGTAATCCCAGAATCGTATCTGCAGCAATCACACCGACTAAACTTACCTTTTCAAAATCGAGACCCTTAGCAACCATCTGTGTTCCCAGCAAAATATCAGCTTGATGCTCTCTAAACCGATCGAGAATCTGTTCATGTGAGCCTTTCTTGGTTGTACTGTCATAATCAAGCCTCTCAATTCTTGCGGAGGGCAGTAGATTTCTTAGTTCCTCCTCGACTTTCTGTGTGCCGGTTCCAAAAAAACGAATATAACGACCGGTACACTCCGGACAACTCGTGAGATTTTTTTGTGCGTAACCACAGTAATGGCAACGCAACACATCATTAGTGCGGTGATAGGTTAGTGTAATATCGCAATGCGGACACCTAACAACATAACCGCAAGACCTGCAACTTACAAAAGTTGAATACCCACGCCGGTTAAGGAACAAAATCGCTTGCTCACCACGTGCTAAGCACTCAGTAAGCTCAATCTGTAAGCTTCGACTAAACATCGAACGATTGCCTGCCGTAAGTTCTGCACGTAGATCAACTACTTCAACTGCAGGGAGCTGGCCACCATTATAACGTTCTTTTAATTCTAACAGATTATAACGCTTATTTACAGCCTTGTAATACGATTCAAGCGAAGGAGTTGCACTTCCCAGTATGAGTAGCGCCCCATTCTCGTTAGCCCGCCACTGGGCAATCTCGCGAGTATGATAACGCGGATGCTCCTCTTGTTTGTATGAGGTTTCATGTTCTTCATCAATCACAATCAAACCAAGATCAACTACCGGCGCAAAGACTGCTGACCGTGCACCGACTACGATTCTGGCGGCGCCGCTTTTAATCCGTTTCCATTCGGCTAAACGCTCGGAGCTACTAAGACGCGAATGAAGCAGGGCAACCAGATTTCCAAATCGACCGCTAAACCGAGCAATCATCTGTGTTGTAAGAGCTATCTCGGGAACGAGCACAATCGCTGATTTATTGGCAGACAATACTTTTTCAATTAATTCAAGATAAAGCTCAGTTTTACCACTGCCGGTGATACCATACAGCAATGTGGTTTTCGTCTCATTCTCGTTAAGCGAATCTTCTAACCGTTCAAGTACAGCATTCTGTTCAACAGTTAACTCAACCTGTTTATCAGGTTTTTCACCGAGCAAATCATACTCTTTGTCACGTTCAATAATTTCAAAAAGCCCTTGATCTACCAGGGCTTGTACGCTCGACGAACTAATCTTCATTTCTCTTAACCAATCAGCAATCGGTACCTCTTGTAAAGAGCTGCTAAGAAAATAATCGATAATATCCCGCTGTCTTTTGGCGCCGGCAGACAACTTATCACGTGCGATTAGAAGCTCATTACGATCAACTAACAACCTTAAATATCTAACCTGCTGAACACTGCCACTATCTTTGGTCTTCAGAGTCGTTGGTGTCAGCAACTGTAGCACATTATACAGGTGAGAAGAGTAATAGTTCTGCATAAACACAGCCAGTTTAATCAATTCTTGGTTAATTGTCGGTTCATCATCAAGACACCGGCTGATCGGTTTAATCCTTGAAATATCACTCTCTGTTTTTAACGCAATCACATAACCCATCACTTCGCGATTAGCTAACGGAACGATTACCCGCGAACCGACATCAATAATATCTGCCAAGTTATCTGGTACAAGATAGTCAAAGCCACTATGTCTAATATCCGGTATATTAACAACTACTTGCGCATACACTATTTTTCTTCCCCTAACAATCTTTCCCTAACCTCATCAAGAATAATCTTTGCCAACTCGCGTTTGCTCATGAGAGGTATATTAATTTCTTCGCCGGCACGTGTAATAATCGTAATAATATTAGTGTCTCCGCCAAAGCCGGCACCCGCTTGCAATATATTATTCGCAATGATCATGTCCATGTTTTTATTAGCTAACTTGCGTTTAGCATTCTCAATAAGGTTACTTGTCTCCGCGGAAAAGCCAATTAAAATTTGATCTGCTCGCTTCCTCTGACCAATCTCTGCAGCAATATCCTTAGTTCTTTCCAAAGTTAATAGCAATTCACCCTCGCCTTTTTTAATTTTTTCATCAGCAATCTGTTGCGGGCGATAGTCAGCAACTGCAGCCGCTTTAATGATGATATCCATGTCGGAAAGTCGTTCCATCACAGCTTCGTACATCTTATCTGCCGTTTCGGCGGTAACCAACTCCACACCTTTTGGTAGCGCTAAATCAGTTTTACCGGAAACAAGCGTCACACTTGCCCCTCGTTTAGCGGCTTCCTCAGCCAGCGCATAACCCATCTTTCCGGTTGAATGGTTAGTAATAAAACGCACAGGATCGATTGCCTCTCTTGTAGCACCGGCAGTGATTAGTATCTTCTTGTCCTGATAATCGCTCGCTCGCGCACAGTACTTCTCAATCACCGAAACAATCTCATCCGGCTGCGGCAGCCTCCCTTTACCGGAGTACCCTTCCGCTAAATAACCATATGCGGGTTCAATGATTTGTACGCCGCGGTCCGCAAGTATCTGCAAATTATGCGTAACTGTGGGATGGTTATACATATCTTCGTTCATTGAAGGAAATACAAGGATGGGTACTTTTACAGCCAGAAGCGTTGTCGATAATATATCATCAGCGATACCATACGCCATCTTGGCGATAATGTTTGCCGTTGCCGGAGCAACTACAACAAGATCCGCACTCTGCGCAATGTTAATATGAGCAACATTCTCCGCATTATGTGAATCAAAGGTATCAGTATATACATGTTTTTTCGATAAAACTTGCATTGTAAGTGGTGTAATAAACTCAGTAGCTGCCTTGGTCATTATAACTTGAACATCAGCACCCTGCTTGTGAAGAGCGCTAACTACTGAAGCAACTTTATAAGCTGCAATCCCACCTGTAATACCAACTACAATTTTTTTATCTTTCACTCTATTCACCTACTAAGGTTATTTCTCCTTGCTCGATCTCTTCTAAAGCCATTCCAACATATTTTTTCGATTTAGGTGTCGGAATTAAAAGCCTGCCTTCATCTTTAATCGCTCTCGCTCTCTTTGCAGAAGCGATTACAAGCGAATACTTGCTATCTACTTTTGCTAATAATTTATCTATTGATGGATAAATCATTCTGTCTCCTCCTCTATTAAGTTGATTAGATAACTTAATACCCTCTCTTTTTTAAATCTTTCAGCCTCAATAATCGTCGCTACATCGTGCGCAGTCTGATTGAGTTCATCATTAACAACGATATAATCATAATTGTCTGCCATCTTTAATTCTTCGCGCGCCATCAACATCCGACCTCTGATAATCATTTCTTCTTCGGTCCCTCTATAGGTTAAGCGGTTAAACAACTCTTCGATTGACGGTGGTATCAAGAAGATAAAGATGCCCTCAGGGTACAGCTCTCTTACATTAAGAGCTCCATTTACCTCAATTTCGAGCAAAACATCATTCCCGTTAGCAAGATTCTGTTCAACAAATTCAACCGGTGTTCCATAATAATTTCCGCAATACTCAGTCCACTCAAGCAGCAAACCTTCACTAATCATCTCCTCAAACTCCCTACGGTTTTTGAAAAAATATTCAACACCGTGCGTCTCGTCAGGTCTTGCAGTACGTGAAGTTGCCGATATTGAATAGATCAGGTCACGGTCTTTGTCTCTTATCTTGGCGCAAACCGCACCCTTACCTACACCGGAAGGACCGGAAAGTACGATTAATAAACCTCTTTTCTTTGTCATACAGTTATTTCACTCCTACTCTTCTTTACAATCTTCACGATTATAAAGACGGTTGCCCATTGTTTCCGGTTGGACGGCTGAGAGTACTACATGCTCACTATCCATTATAATCACTGCACGGGTTCTGCGGCCATATGTTGCATCAATCAAAGTATTTTGATCGCGTGCTTCCTGAATTATCCGCTTAATTGGAGCTGATTCCGGACTGACAATCGCAATAATTCGATTAGCAACAACTATATTTCCGAATCCTATATTAACAAGTTTGATCATTATTTGAAACCTCCTTGTGCCGGTAGTAGAAATTATTCAATATTTTGCACCTGTTCTCTTATTTTTTCTATCTCACTCTTCATTTCTACAACATACTGACTAAGTGAAATATCATTAGCCTTTGAGCCAATCGTGTTGACTTCGCGGTTTATCTCCTGAATTAAAAAATCAAGTTTTCGTCCCACCGGTTCAGTTTCATCAATTATAATCAAAAACTGCGAAAAGTGGCTCTTCAAACGATTAACCTCTTCATCGATACTAACCTTGTCAGCAAAGAAAGCTACCTCCGTCAAAACACGCGATTCGTCAATCTCTGCTAGTCCGGCTGTTAAATCCTGTATGCGCTCAGTTAAACGCTCTTGATAGTCTTTCACCACCAGCGGTGCACGCTCCTCAACCTTTCCCAGTAAATCCTGCACACCTCTCAATTTTTCAACAAGATCATAGTACAAGCTCGCGCCCTCGGTTAAACGCATCTGTGATAGTTCTTGTAATGCACTGTCCACAAGCTCAAGCAACTGTTCAGCAATCTGATCCGCAACAATTTCATCATAACCAAAATTAACAACATTCGGAAAACGAATTAAATCCTTAGCAGATAACTGCTCAAGCAAATTATAACGTTCATGAAGCTCACTAACCGCATCAATATATTGTGAAATTAATTGCCAGTCTATCTGTAGATTTTGAGTGTTTCTCTCCTCCTTATCAAATGAAAGAAACAAATCAACTCGTCCACGCGAAATATATTCCTTAACCTTCTTGCGTAACTGTTCTTCAAGTATAAAGAAATCCTTTGGCATCTTGAAACTTAGCTCTTGAAATTTGTGATTAACACTTCTGATTTCAACTGTTATCTTTAAATTATCAAGTAACCCATCTGCACGGCCAAAGCCTGTCATACTTTTTATCATATTAGTTTATCCCTATATCTCGCACTAAAATTCTAAAGCAATGCCAGATATCCTTTCGTAAATCTCTTGCAAAACTCGCTTCTCATCTGCTTCATCCTTCGCCACAAAAGTCACAGAAAAACGAACATAATGTCCTACATCATCCCAAGGAACAGTTGAAATCAAACACTTCTTAATTAAGAATTGAGAAAATTCTTCAGCCGTAGTAAAGCGCTCACCATCCTTGATACCCTTTGGTATCTGCACATAGAGGAAAAATGAACCTTGCGGTTTTTTGGCATTGAATCCTAACTTACTTAGCAAATCAACCAACTGATCATGCCTGCGAGAATACTTAGCTGCAGTCTCCTCAGTAATTGTTGGATTATTCAAAGCGTAAATCCCAGCATCTTGAATCGCCAGGAATTGACCCGAATCAGAATTATCTTTAATGTTAGCAAACGCCTTTACAACCAGCTCATTTCCGGCTATAAAGCCAAGTCTCCAGCCGGTCATATTATAAGACTTTGACAACGAGTGGATTTCAATCCCAACTTCCTTAGCACCCGGTAAAGAAAGAAAACTAAGTGGCTTAACACCGTCAAATACTAACGACGCGTAGGCCGCATCATGCACAACAACGATATTATTCGTCTTAGCAAACTCAACTACTTCCGCAAAAAATTCTTCCGTTGCACTGGCTCCCGTCGGATTATTCGGATAGTTTATATAAAGCATTTTTGACTTTGCAAGAACATCATCGGGAATTGCAGCTAAATCCGGTAAAAAAGCCCTTTCCTCAACCAGCGGTAAATTATAAATCTTTCCGCCTAACCAACTTGTATGTGTTGAAAGAATCGGATAACCGGGAATCGTTGCCAGTATGTAGTCACCCTCATTAATAAATGCGCTTGGCAACAGCGATAATGCAGACTTTGCTCCAATCACATGCAAGATTTCGCTATCAGGATCTAGGCCATCAACACTAAATACGTCTTGCATATACTTGGCTGCAGCTACTTTAAAATTGCGACCGCCATTATCAGCGTAACCGCGATTTTCCGGCTTTTGAGCAGCTACATAAAGCTGTTCAATTACACCTTTATCAGCCATCGCATCCGGCTCACCGACTCCCATGTCAATCAGCTCAACCCCGGGATTTTCCTTGATTGCAATAGCTTTTGCACGTTTAATTTTCTCAAATTTATAGATTGCAGTATCCTTACCGAAATTACTGCCACCAATCCGCTCTGCGAATAGATTCTGTATGTAATTCTCACCCATTAGTCTTCCTCCAATTAATTGTTTTATTTATCGATTTTAATCGTTCCTTTAAACACCTCGGTAGCTGACCCGGTCATATAAACATGGTTATCTTTTTCGTCCCAGTTGATATAGAGATCTCCACCCTTTAAACTAACGATTAATTCACGTTTGGTTCTATTATTGAGAACAGATGCGACTGCTGTTGCGCAAGCACCTGTCCCACATGCTAAAGTCTGGCCAACGCCGCGTTCCCAGACGCGCATCACAACATGATTGTCAGCTACAACAGTGACAAATTCTACATTAGTCTTTCTTGGAAATAGAGGATCTACCTCAATTTGCGGACCCCATGTTTCAACCGGAAATTCTGCTGCATCAGGAACAAAAATTATTGCATGAGGATTCCCCATTGATACTGCAGTATAGTTAAAAATCTGCTCACCGACGGAAACAGGTTGCTCGATAACGATAGACGCATCAATTGCAGAAGGTATCAGCTTCCCTTCAAGAATCGGTTCACCCATATCAACAGTAACAGAGATTACCTTCTCTTTCGGGTCATCAAAGTGCAGCTCAACACTCTGAACGCCGGCCTCAGTTTGTATCGTCATTTGGTCACGCTTAGCAATATCGTACTCATAAGCATATTTGGCAACACAACGTATCGCGTTACCACACTGTTCAGCTTCTGTACCGTCAGCATTCATAATTCGCATACGCACATCAGCAATCTCAGATGGCAAAATAAATACCAAACCGTCAGCTCCCACACCAAAATTGCGGTTGCATAGCTCAATCGCCAGCTGCTCCGCATCTTCCGGCAGCTCTGTAAATTGAGCAAAAACAACAAAATCATTGCCTAATCCGTGCATTTTTGTAAATTCCATGCTAACACTCCGTTCTGACTTATATTCTTGCAAATTTCCTAATATTTCTAGAAATATTATATTAATCTCGACCATTCATTGTCAAACATATCGTAGCATAGATTAATTGCCTTGATAAGAGTAATTACTCCTTCCTTGCGTATTTCTTACAAAAGCCGCATAATTAAATTTATGAAATACTGGAGGTTAGGATATGCCATTAGACGGATTTGTCGTTCGCGTATTAGTGGATGAACTATCAGCACAACTTGCCGGAGCGCGTATTAATAAAATTTACCAGCCCGATCCTAAGGAGCTGGTTTTCGTCATTCGTTCTGCAGGTCAAACGCATAATCTACTGATATCGGCACACCCGTCTTATCCACGTTTTTATTTGACCGAACAAAGCTTTGTTAACCCCCAGCAGCCACCGCTGTTCTGTACGGTCCTGCGAAAACATATTGAAGGCGGAATCATTGAATCAATTAAGCAAATTGAAAATGAGCGAATTGTTGAAATTGATATTGCTGCGAGAGATGAACTTGGAGATTTGCAACAATTCCGTCTAGTTGTTGAAATAATGGGACGTCATAGTAATATTATCCTCTTAAACGCCCAAAATACTGTCTTAGACTCAATAACGCGCGTGAATCACTCAGTAAGTCGTTATCGACTTGTTTTGCCGGGAAAACCCTATATTTCACCGCCTCCGCAGGAAAAGGTAAATTCTTTTGACCTGAATTTTGAACACTTTATTCAATTGTATGATTCTCATACTGATTCGCCGGCACAGGAACTTGCCAATAAACTGATGGGTCTTAGCTTACCATTGGCTCGTGAGCTGGTTAGTTTGGCCGAATCAACGTCGACAGAATCGCTCTGGAATGTACTAACTCAACTGCTTGTTGCGGTAAATAAGCGAACCTATTCGCCAACCGTCATCAAATACAATTCTAAAGAGGACTATTCTTTAATCCCGCTTACACAATTAGCTGGGTCGATGAAACATTATCCCAGTATGAATGAGACGCTTGACCTCTTTTATCGGGAAAAATCACTTCGCGATAGCGTTAAGCAATATGCTGCAGACTTAATCAAATTGCTCACAAATGAAGTCCAGAAAAACGAACGGAAACTCCTTTTGCTTCAAAAAGACTTGGATAACGCCGATTCAGCTGACATCTATCGACTTTACGGCGAACTTATTACAGCACAACTACAGGAGATCGCACCACGACTAAACTCGATCGAATTAGCCAATTATTATAGCGAAACCGGGGAAAAGATTAAGATTCCGTTGGATCCGCTGAAAACTGCAAACGAGAATGCGCAAGCTTATTTTAGGAAATATAATAAGCTGAAAAAGAGCAGACAACATTTAAACGAGCAGATTAATTTGACAGAGGCTGAAAATGAGTACCTTGATTTATTAATCGTGCAGATTGAAAATGCAAGTGTAGCAGATATTGCAGAGATACGTGAGGAATTAATTGCAGGCGGCTATCTAAAAAAACAACCAAACAAACAAGCAACAAAGAAAAAACAAACGAAACCGCAACTATATACAATTAAATCAAGCGAGGGAATTACAATTCTTGTTGGCCGTAATAACACTCAAAATGATTACTTAACAACTAAGTATGCTTCTCCTAACGACACCTGGCTGCATACCAAAGACATACCAGGGTCACATGTTGTTATCCGCTCACAAGCCTTCAATGAGCAGACGCTGCATGAAGCTGCTCAGCTTGCAGCTTATTACAGCAAAGGCAGAGATTCAAGTAACGTTGCAGTCGATTACACACTGATCAGAAACGTGAAAAAGCCTAACGGCGCCAAACCGGGCTATGTAACATATGATAAACAAACCACTCTATTTGTTACACCTAATAGTGAAACAATCTATAAGTTAGAAGCAAATAAATAAGCCGGCAGTTGCCGGCTTTTAATTCGCTAATTATAAAATTTATTCAACCTTCTCTTCATACTCCATCTCACCCACCGGCATACGAATCCACCTTTTCATATACCCTTGCTCAATTAAAGCCTTAATCAGAATGATTAAAATTGGCGCTAAGATCAAGCCGGCGACTCCAAAAATTGCCAGCGATATCAGCATAAAGGAAAGCATCAAGAATGCTGACACTCCAAGTGACTCGCCGGTAATCCGCGGTTCAAGAATCTGTCTGATGATGACAACAACTATTAGAATAATTCCAAGATAAAGTGCCTTAGTAAACTCACCAACAATTAACAAATAGACAATCCAGGGAATAAAAATCGTTGATACGCCAAGAATCGGCAATAAATCAAGCAATCCGGAGAAAAAGGCAATCGTTAACGCCCCATCAACACCGACAATCAGCAACCCAATCAAGACCAATACAAAGGTAATAGTCATCAATTTAAGCTGTGCTTTAAGATAGAGTGTAATCCCTTTTATAACATTCTCTTTTAGAAAAACATAAGCATTTTTGAAAGTTTTTGGAGTGTGCTCGTTAGCAATCCGTTCCCACTTCTCGATATCAAGGCTGAGGAAGAACGCTAAAATAATACCAAGAACAATTGTGATTACCCAACCGGAAATTGAAGTAAACGAATTTACAATAGAAAAGAAAATCGACTCAAAAAAACCTGTTATATTGCCGGAAATCGATACCAAATACTCCTTAATATTGGTAACTAAATTCGGCGAAATATTATTAAGTAGCTCACTATATTTTTCTACCAATAATGTAAATTCTCGTTGTAAAAAATCTAAATACTTTGGCAGATTCAATGCAAATATCTTAATCTGACTAATAATTAAAATGGCGAGTACAATAACAATAGAAAAGAGAATCAAGACCAACAGTATCATTGACACTGTAGTAGCTGCGACCTTTTTTAGTCGCAACTTGCGGTTTAGAAATTTCGCAAAAGGTTCAATCAAGAGATAGATTAGTAAGGCAATAAAGACCGGCTTAGCAACATTAAAAATAATCGCAAATAAGTACATAAAAACATAGATTGTAAGCACAATCAATAAGACATCAAATATTGTTCTCCCATATTTTCGATAAAATTCGATCAATAAAGCCACCTCACATTACAACTGCGTCAAATCATTTCCATACTATAATTTAACATAATAAATCGGATAAGAACCAAGAATTTTTAGTAAAGAAGTTTTCCGCTTAATCATCGCTAACGCATCACGAATGTCTTCTTCGTCCTGATGACCGACAATATCAACATAAAAAACATATTTACCCAGCTGTTCCTTTGATGGACGCGATTCAATTTTTGTCATATTCACATCCCAGATATTAAAAATGTCAAGAATTCTGTACAGACTGCCCGGTTCATTACCGGTCGAAAAAACCAACGCCGTCTTATCCTGGTCGGTCCGCTCTGCCCGTTCACGCGAAATTACAACAAAGCGGGTAAAATTGTTTTTCCCATCCTGAATATCACGATCTAACAATTCAAGATCATATAGCTCACCGGCTATCGCCGAGCCGATTGCGGCTAAAGTACCATCACCTTGAGCGACCTCATATGCAGCACTTGCGGTACTTGACACCGGTCTTGTCGCTGCAGAAGGAAAATGTTCAGTCAAGTACTTACGACATTGCCCAAACGGTTGTGGATGTGACAAAATCTCCCTGATATCATCAGCTGCCGTCCCAACCTTCACCATTAAGTTTAAGCTGATTGGGATAATTATTTCTGCTCGAATAACGATTGCCAAATCCTCAACAAACATATCAAGCGTTGAAGTTACCGCACCCTCAAGCGAATTTTCAATCGGCACAACTGCTTCATCAATAGCACCATCGCTAACAGCAACCATCAACTCCGGTATTGTGTTAAATTCCAGCAATTGATAGTCATTTTGCCCCTTGCGATATTCGAGCGCTGCGTTGTGTGAAAAAGTACCTTTTGGTCCTAAAAAACCGAGCTTTCGCATTTTACCACCTGCAATAATATATTTTAATATTGATTAATATCATACTACACATGTTAACCTTTTAGAAACACTATTTATTGCGACTGCCGGGTTTCTCTGCCGGGATTTCCCCTGCTGCACATAGCGGACACTCATCCGGTTCATATGAAGCCACCTCAATTGACAATAACGCTGCAAAGGGGTAACCAAAGTCAACTTTACCATTACTTCGATCGACAAGCACACCAACGCCGACTATTTCACCGCCGGCATCTTCAACAACTTTGATGACCTCTTTCACTGATCCACCGGTCGTAACAACATCTTCAACAACAAGTACCCGCTCACCCGGGCTAATCGTGAACCCGCGGCGGAGTTTCATTTCACCATTTTCACGTTCACAAAAAATATTGCGTGTTCCTAAAATTTTCGACATCTCATAACCGACAATCAATCCACCCACAGCCGGCGAGACAACAAGGTCAATTTCTTGACCTTTGAAATTCTCTGCAAGGTTTCGGCAGAGTAACTCTGTGACCTTAGCATCCTGTAAAGCTTGTGCCATCTGCATATATTGTCCGGCATGTCTGCCGGATGTCAAGATAAAATGACCTTTCTTAAGTACTCCGCTATCCTTGAAAACTTTTAATAATTCACTCTTGCTAAGCAATAATATCTCCTCCTATATGGCTGTTAAGTTTTCGACAATCTGATTAAATACCGCTGCCGGATCCGGGGCCGCGGTTATTGACCGACCAATTACAAGATAGTCGCTGCCAATCTCGATTGCTCGTTCAGGGGTCGCGATTCGTTTTTGGTCATCGGCATTTCCATTGGCGAGGCGTATTCCCGGCGTTACGGTCAAAAACTCTTTACCGCAGGCCTCTTTAATTAAATTAACCTCATGTACTGAAGAGACTACTCCTGCCAACCCGCCGCGAGCTGCCAACTTGGCATAGTGAACAACGCTTTCCGCTACTGTCAACGGGATACCAATCTCATGATTAAGCACTGTTTCATCTGTGCTGGTTAGCTGTGTCACACCGATAAGTAGCGGCTCTTTTTGCCCACTTGCTAAATGCTTCAGCATCTCCTCACGCGCGGATTCAATCATCCTCAATCCGCCAGCTATATGTAAATTGTACATGTCAACACCCAGGCGTGTGATTTGAGCAGAGGCTTTACCAACTGTATTCGGTATATCATGCAGCTTTAAATCAAGAAATATTTTTAGTCCACGTTTTTTTAGTTCCTCAACAATCACCGGACCGGCGCCATAATATAGTTCCATACCGACTTTGACAAAATGCACCTGTCTTTCAAAACTATCCACCAGCTCAAGTGCCTGCCATTTACTTGCAACATCAAGCGCCACAATAATTTGCTCACGATAATCAACATTATGCAACTTATCCACTCTACCGACCCCCTCCTCCGATTAGTTCTTTTATATTCTTTACTCCAAGCTGATCAAGCAAAGATGGTAACTCATCAATTATTTTAGGTAGCACATAAGGGTCGACAAAATTCGCCGTTCCTACCTGCACTGCAGAAGCACCGGCTAAAAAGAATTCTGCTACATCCTTTGCACTACTGATACCACCAATCCCGATAATAGGAATACTTACTCGTTTGTAAGCCTGATAGATCATCCTTAGAGCTACCGGCATAATTGCCGGACCGGATAATCCGCCAATCCCGTTAGCAAGAAGCGGTCGACGAGTGTTTATATCAAAGCGCATTCCAACAAGCGTATTTATCAAACTTAAACCATCAGCACCCGCAGCTTCAACAGCTTGAGCAATGGTTACAATATCGGTTACATTCGGCGATAGCTTCACATAGAGTGGATGCTTAGTCACTGCCTTTACTGCTGCAGTTAGTTCCGCGGCAACCTTTGCATCGGTACCGAAAGCGATTCCCCCACTCTTCACATTCGGACAGGAGATGTTTAATTCAATCATAGCAATATCTACATCGTTTAAACGTCTCGCCACCTCAACATAATCCGAGGTCTGCGAACCTGCAATGTTCACAACGATTGGCGTTGAGAACTGCTGTAACCAATCCAGTTCATGTTCAATTACGTAATCGACTCCGGGATTTTGTAGTCCGATTGAATTAAGCATACCTGCGGGCGTTTCCGCAATCCGTGGTGTCGCATTACCTTGACGCTCCTCTAAAGTTACTGCTGTCACCACAATTGCGCCTAATTGACTCAAATCATACAACTTCGCATACTCACGTCCGAACCCAAAGCAGCCTGATGCCGGCATAATCGGATTTTTCAAAGTTAAATCGCCTAATTTTACCTCTAAACGCGTGCTCATAATATCACCTCACGAAATGCAAATACCGGTCCGTCAACACAAACTTTTTTATACCCGTCAGGATAGATGTCGCGATCAACTTTCACAACACAGCCAAAGCAAGCACCTATCCCGCAAGCCATCCGCTCCTCCAGCGAAATAAACCCATCAATTTTCGTCTTGCCCCAGAAATCTTGCAAAGCACGCAGCATCGCAATCGGCCCGCACGAATAAAAGCAATCCCACTTCTCATCAGGATCCAATGCATCGAGCACGGTTCCTTGCAGACCGCAACTACCATCAACCGTTGCCACACGAACTTCACCTAACTCCGCAAACTCATTGTAAAGAATACGGTCCACCTGCGACAGACAGCCGATAATTGTGGTAATTTTAATACCACGTTTATGTAGTTCTTTCGCCAAATAGTATAGCGGAGGTGTCCCGATACCGCCACCTATCAAGACTACGCGTTGACCCAAAACTAAATCCGCATATGGGAAACCTGTTCCCAGCGGTCCAAACACATCAATTAGCTCGCCTGCTTTTTTCTTACTCAAAAGTTCTGTGCCTCGACCGACAATGCGATAAATTAACGTAACAAGATTGCTGTTGTGATCGTAATCACAGATACTAATCGGACGTCGCAATAAGGGATCTAAACCCTCGCCAATTTTAATCTGCAGGAACTGCCCCGGCATCGGGGTAGCTGCCGACTGATTTGCCACAAAGCTGAGCCGATAAATATTGCGCGCAATCAGAGTATTCTCTACAATCGGAGAAGTAAATTGCATCATCGGTTGATAACACCACCTTGTCCTTTAATACTTGGTTGAAGTCGAAAGGAAATTGATTCGAGCGCATGAAGAAGCGCATATGCCGTATCAAGCGAAGTGATACACGGAATCCCATACTCCACTGATTCCCGTCTGATACGATAACCGTCAGTCGCGATATCCTTACCTTTCGTTAACGTATTGATTACAATATTTATCTGATTACTGCGAATCTCGTCAAGAATATTCGGCGAACCCTCATCCAATTTATATACTTGTTGCACAGCGATTCCTTGTTCAATTAAGTACTTAGCAGTGCCACTGGTCGCTTTGATTCGATACCCCAACCTCGCAAAACGGCGGAACAGATCAACTGACTCTTCCTTACCTTTATCCGCAATCGTAGCGAGAATCGTGCCATGCTCCGGAATTTTGATACCCGAAGCAACTAATCCTTTGTAGAGCGCCTTAGCGAATTGACTGTCAGAACCGATAACTTCGCCTGTTGATTTCATCTCCGGTCCCAGCGATACATCGACACTTCTAAGTTTTGAGAACGAAAAGACAGGTGCCTTCACCGCATAGAAATCCACTAACGGCTTGTACAACCCCGGTTTATAGCCCTGTTCAATAATCGAGTGCCCGAGAATTGCCTTGGTAGCAATATTGCTCATTGGAATCATAGTCACTTTGCTTAAGAACGGAACCGTTCTTGATGAACGAGGATTAACCTCAATCACATACGGCTCATCTCTAAAGATTACAAACTGGATATTTAACAATCCCACAATATTAAGTCCAAGTGCCAACTTTTCAGTCATATCAACAATTTTCGATATCATCTCATCAGATAACGAAATCGTCGGATAGACCGCTATTGAATCTCCGGAGTGAACCCCGGCCTTCTCAATATGCTCCATAATCCCCGGCAACAAAACATTGGTTCCATCACAGATTGCGTCGACCTCAATCTCTTTGCCTGTTAAGTAGCGGTCAATAAGAACCGGCTGTTCAGTCGAAACATCGACTGCCTCTTGCATATATTTCTTTAAATCATCAAGGTTATAAATAATTTCCATCGCTCGACCACCAAGCACATAAGAAGGTCGCACAAGCACCGGATATCCAATCTCCTCAGCAATTACCACCGCTTTATCAACTGACATTGCTGTACTGCCGAGCGGTTGTTTAATTTGCAGTTTACGCAACAAGGCCTCGAACTTTTTGCGATTTTCTGCATTATCAATGCTTTCTACAGACGTTCCTAAAATATTAATCCCTTCTGCATCCAAACGCTCCGCAAGGTTAATCGCTGTCTGTCCACCGAACTGAACAACTACACCGAGTGGTTGCTCTTTCCGGATAATGTTTAGGACATCTTCGGCTGTTAACGGTTCAAAGTACAATCGATCAGAAATATTATAATCGGTCGATACTGTCTCTGGATTATTATTAATGATAATCGCCTCATAACCGGCTTCTTGAATAGCCCACACGGCATGTACTGTTGAATAGTCAAATTCAATTCCTTGCCCGATGCGAATCGGTCCCGCTCCAAGCACAATAACAGACTTTTTCTCAGTAACAATTGCCTGATCCGTTCCGCTATAAGTTGAGTAGTAATATGGAGTATCTAGCTCAGACTGACCCGCAAAGGTATCAACCATCATATAATCCGGCACAATACCAAGATTGCGGCGGGTGTCAGTTATCACCGTCTCTTTTTCGCCACGCAATAGGGCAATCTGCCGGTCAGCAAAACCCAGTCGCTTCCACTCAGACATAGTTTCAAAAGTTATCTCAGCACTCGCGATTTCCGTTTCTCGTTCAACTAAACACTTAATTCGTTCCAAAAAATAACCTTTGATACCGGTTAAATCGCCGATACTATCAGTGTCTCCACCGCGACGGAACCACTCAGCAACAAGGAATAATCGCTCATCATCAGGATTCACTATTCGCTCAAGTAGCACAGCATCAGCAATGGCATCCAATTTCAATGCCGGTAAATATAGGCCATAAGCCTTAATCTCCAGTGAACGAACTGCTTTTTGCAGCGATTCTTCAAAGTTTCTCCCAATCGCCATCACTTCGCCTGTCGCCTTCATCTGTGTTCCCAAGCGACGATTGGCAGACTGAAATTTATCGAAAGGCCAACGCGGAATCTTCGTAACTATATAATCAAGTTGCGGCTCAACAGCTGCGGAGGTATCCTTCGTTAGCGGATTAATTATCTCATCCAATTTGTAACCGAGCGCGATTTTAGTTGCAACTTTGGCTATCGGATATCCGGTAGCTTTTGAGGCAAGCGCACTGGAGCGGCTAACACGCGGATTAACCTCGATGACAAAGTAGTCCTCAGTCGCAGGGTCATAAGCATATTGAACGTTACAACCGCCTTTGATTTCTAACGCCTCGACGATATTAAAAGCCGAACGACGGAACATCGCTTTCGCATCATCTGACAAGGTCAGACTTGGTGCAACAACGATACTATCACCTGTGTGAACGCCAACCGGATCAACGTTTTCCATATTACAAACAATCATCTTATTGCCGGCACCATCACGAATTACTTCATATTCAATCTCGATTAAACCAAGTAGACTGCGTTCAATCAATACTTGTTTGATTGGGCTTGCATCGATTCCGTTACGAATCGTCTTTTCAAGCTCTTCATAATCATGTGCGATACCGCCACCTGTTCCGCCAAGAGTGTAAGCAGGACGAATAATAATCGGGAAGCCTACCTCCTCAACAAAAGCGAGTGCCTCCTCATAATCATAAATAATCATGCTTTCGGGAACTGCTTCACCAATTTCATACATTGTCTCTCGAAATTTTTCCCGATCCTCTGCCTTTTCAATCGCTTCAATATCCGTTCCCAACAAACGTACATTATACTGAGAAAGAACCCCCGCTCGCGCCAATTCAACGGCAAGGTTAAGTCCCGTTTGCCCACCCAACGTCGCCAATAACCCATCAGGTCGCTCAGCCACGATAATCGATTCTAAAAATTCAATGGTTAGAGGCTCCATATAAACACGACCGGCAATCTCCGTATCAGTCATAATTGTCGCCGGATTGCTGTTAACAAGGACAACCTGTAACCCTTCCTCTTTGAGTGCCTGACATGCCTGCGTTCCGGCATAGTCGAACTCTGCCGCCTGCCCAATCACGATTGGTCCCGAGCCGATAACCATAACTTTTCGTAATCTGTCTAATCCCGACATTTATCTAATCTCCTCGCCCTCTGCTATTTTGTCACCTGATACCCACTTCACATCACCGGCAACCATTGTTAAGATTGGCCATCCTGTCAAAGTTTCACCGATAAATGGTGTATTCTTCCCTTTCGATACGAGCTCCTCCGCAAGTACCGGCTTAGTCATTCCAAGATCAATCACTGTTAAGTCGGCTTGCATGCCAATTCTCAACCGTCCGCTGTCAAGCTTAAATAGTGTTGCCGGCTTAATTGTTAACTTAGCGATTAACTCTTCCAGCGATATAATTCCCTCTTGGACTAAGTTCGTGTACAGTGCAGGAAAGGCAAGTTCCATACCGGTTAAACCGAACGGCGCTTTCATAAAATCTTGTGACTTCTCTTTCGCGGTGTGCGGTGCATGGTCGGTCGCAATTATATCAATCGTTCCATCCTGAATACCCTTGAGAAGCTCTATTTGGTCCTCTACAGCCCTTAATGGCGGATTTACTTTGTAGAGTGCATATGGTTCTCTAATATCGTTCATATTCAAAATTAGATGGTGTGGCGTCGCTTCAGCTGTAACATTATAACCTTTCCGTTTCGCCCTACGCACCAATTCAACCGATTCTTTCGTACTGATATGACAGACATGATAATGGACTTTAGTTTTGCCGGCTAAAGTAATATCCCGCTCTATCTGCGCATATTCTGTAGCAGAAACATTTATTGGCCAACCAAACTCCCGAGCCAAAGGTCCATCATGAATAACACCGCCGGCATGGATAGTCTCATCTTCACAATGGGCAATGATTGGCATATCTAATTCAGCTGCAGCTATCATCGCCTGTTCCATCACCGCATCCGATTGAATACCGCGACCATCGTCAGAAAAGCCGATTGCACCCGCCTCTTTTAACGCTGCAAAGTCGGTAAGCTCTTCACCTCTTTCACCGCAAGTAATCGCGGCAATCACTTTAACCTGTGTTAGATTAACCGCTGACGCCTGTCCGGTGACGTGCTCCAACACCGCAACTGTATCAGTAATTGGCTTAGTATTTGGCATCGCTGCTATTGTAGTGAACCCACCTTTGACAGCAGCTCGACTGCCGGTCTCAATCGTCTCTTTATCTTCAAAACCCGGTTCCCGTAGATGAACATGCATATCAATCAAGCCGGGGATCACAATCGCACCGGCTACGTCATATATTTTAGCATCAGGAAAATCAGTCTGTGTACATTCAGCAATTAAGCCTTGAATTAATCCATTTTCAATTAACAGACCTTTTTCTTGCCACTCATTATCAATCCACACCCGTCCATTTTTTATAATTGTTTTCATCTTAAGCCTCCCTAATCGCGCGTTCGATTATTGCCATCCGCACACAAACGCCATTCTTCATCTGCTCAAAAATTCGTGACTGTGGATGCTCGACAAGATTATCGTCAATCTCCACGCCACGGTTAATTGGTGCAGGATGGAGGATTATTGCCTCCGGTTTTAGAAGTTTAGCACGTTCAATTGTTAATCCATACTTAGAAAAATAATCTGCGGGTGAATTAAGAAAAGACAGTTGTTGACGTTCGAATTGAATACGTAACATCATCACCACGTCTGCGGCTTGAATCGCTTCATCGATTGATAAATATTCTCCTATAAGCCTTTCGTCCATAAATTCTTGCGGACCGGCAAATATTAGGTCAGCACCTAAACGTTTCAATAGCTGATAGTTGGAATGAGCGACACGGCTATGTAAAATGTCTCCAATAATAGCAACTTTAAGTCCCTTTATCTCTGTAAAATATTTTTTTATCGTAAATAAGTCGAGTAGCGCCTGTGTCGGATGCTCAGCCTGACCTTCACCGGCATTAATCAATGTTAGTGAAAGTCGATCTGCATACTGCATAAGCTTTCCTTCTTCACAAAGTCTAACAACAGCAATTTCAACACCCTGGGCTTCTAACGTCTTGAGCGTATCGTAAAGTGACTCACCCTTTTTAATGCTCGAATCATTTGATTGAAAGTTAATTACCTGACAACCGAGCCTCTTCTCCGCAATCTCAAAGGAGAATCTTGTCCGTGTGCTCGGTTCCAAGAATAGGTTAGTCACGAAACAATCTTTGCCAACCTCTTTTAGTGCTTGATTATTCATGTTCTCAGCAAAATATTTAGCTCTTTCTAACAACTCCTCAATCTCATTGAGCTGCATATCATTCGTACTCAAAAGGTGTTTACTCATCAATCCCGCTCCTTTACGATTAATTATTGCGCGCAATTACAACTTGTTCTTCTCCATCTAATTCACTTAGGCGAACTAAGATATCCTCATCCCGAGAAGTCGGTATATTCTTCCCAATGTAATCAGCTCTGATCGGAAACTCACGATGCCCGCGGTCAATCATCACGGCAAGTTGAATCAAGCGTGGGCGCCCTAAATCAATTAGCGCATCAAGTGCTGCCCGCACTGTCCTACCGGTATAAAGCACATCATCAACCAGTATCACAATCTTATCGGTGATATCAAAGTCAATCGTGCTTCCCTTAATCAATGCCTCATCGCCTTTTTCTGAAAGGTCATCACGATAGAGCGTGATATCCAACTCACCAATAGGAATCTCTTTACCTTCGATTGTGACAATATTGCGATAGATGCGGTTAGCTAAATAAATACCGCGAGTCTTAATGCCGACCAATACCAGATCATCAGTTCCTTTGTTTTTCTCTAATATCTCGTGCGTAATCCTGGTTAGCGCACGGTTAATAGCCTGGGCATCAAATAAGATTGTCTGTTTCAAGCTAATTCACCTCACATAAAAATAAAAACTTCTGCCCGGAGGACAAAAGTTTAAGTAACTTATCACATATTTCGCATACAAACTGATGCTACTAAGACCTTGTCAACCTCTCCGGATTGATTTAAAGGATTATTTTATTACAGTAATTATCGCTTAGAAAATTCGAGTTGTCAATACTTAAAACTACAACTCTTTATTTTTAATTCGTGCTAACAACTCAATCATATCATCCGGTAACTCCGACACGATTCGCACCTTATCTCCCGTTCGTGGGTGCGTAAAACCTAATGTCTTGGCATGCAATGCTTGCCCGCTAATTTCCGGTATCTCTCGCGAATATTTAGGATCACCAACGACCGGATTACCGATAAATTTTAGATGCGCTCTAATCTGGTGAGTTCGACCGGTTTCTAAGCTGCAATCCACCAGTGTATATTCATCAAATCGTTCCATCACGACAAAGTGGGTTACCGCCTCTTTGCTATGTTGAGCGGTCACCTTCATTCGTTTGCGATCAACCGGATCTCTACCGATTGGCGCATCGATCGTGCCTCGCTCATGCACGATTGTTCCGTGAACGATTGCGCTATATACACGTTCTACTGTATGCTGCTCCAACTGTTGGGCAAGACTGCGGTGGGTGAAGTCATTTTTGGCAACCATCAACAGCCCTGAGGTATCCTTATCTAATCGATGAACGATTCCCGGTCTAAGTACACCGTTAATGCCCGATAGATCGTCACAATGAGCAAGGAGAGCATTAACCAATGTGCCGTTATAATTTCCCGGTGCCGGATGGACCGTCATTCCGCGTGCCTTATTCACTATCAGCAAATCACTATCCTCATAAATAATATCGAGCGGCAGGTTTTCCGCGACTATTTTAACATTCTTTACAGGAAGAACACGCATCTCAATCCGGTCAGCAAGAGAAAGCCGATAATTTGCCTTAACCACTTCCTCATTAACAGTGATTAAATTATCCGCTATAAAGCCCTGTATCTGCGAACGTGACCACTCACCAGATAACGAGGCAAGGAATTTATCGATTCTTTGACCGACAGCCGCTTCGGCTACCTCCCACTCATATAACTCAGAATACTCCACTTGCCACCTCTAATTAAATAATTTATTGTTCTTATTAAACAAGACATAGATAATCAGTAGTGCTGTTCCAACCGTAATAGCAATATCAGCTATATTAAAAATCGGAAAATTTATTATCGCAAAATCAATAAAATCGATAACCTCGCCGGTAAGTATGCGATCAATCAAGTTACCGACTGCACCGCCTAAGATGAATGCGAACACATAACCAAGAAATTTATCTTCACGTCGGAAACGGTAGATTAGATAACTTAGCAGTGAAACCGCTATCAGGGTGATTATTATAAAAAACCACAGTTGATTCTCCAAAAGGCTGAATGCCGCACCTTTATTCCGTGTTGAGGTAATATGCAACCAGCCATCGACAATTGGAATACTTTGGTGTAGTTCCATGTTGGTAACAACTAACCACTTACTAAGTTGATCAAATACAATTATCAGAATTACTACAAAAATATAGACCACGAATCTTCCCCCAACATCTTTTATTCTAGAAACTCAGAGTAGTGCTCAGCAACAATGTTGGAGCATTTGTTGCATAGTCCATCTGCCTCTGTACCAACATCAGTTGATACCTTCCAACAACGCTGACATTTTTCTCCATCAGCCTGTTTAACAAGAATGCTTAGACCATTCGCTTTCGTAGCCTCAGCCGGTGCAGACTCACTACTTACCTCTACCTGCGAAACAATAAACAACTTCTCTAATTCAGTAAAATCAGTAAGCAGACTTGTTACTTTAGGCTCAGGATAGATTACTACTGCAGCTGCTAACGAATGTCCGATCAATTTATCTTTACGCGCTACCTCAAGCACACGCAACACTTCATCGCGTACCTGTAAAAAATTATCCCATTTGTTAAGTAGCTCTTGGTCAACGCCGACTCCCTGCCAATCCGGCATTTCTGTTAACTGAACACTAATCTCTTTGACGCTTGGGATATAGCGCCAAATTTCATCAGTTGTATGTGGCAGAATAGGTGCAATCAACTTTACCGTTGCTAACAAAATCTCATACAAAACAGTCTGTACCGACTTGCGTGCCAATGAATTGATTGGCTCAATATAAAGAATATCTTTTACTATGTCAAGGTAAAATGAACTTAAATCGATTGTAAAAAAATTGTGGATTGATTGATAAACCGTGTGAAATTCATAGTCATCATAAGCCTTAATTGTCTTTTCGATTAGTTGCTTCGTCTTCATCATCGTATAACGATCAAGCTCACTCATTTCAGCGAAGGGAACCTTATCAGTTTCCGGATTAAAACCTTCAAGGTTACCAACCAAGAAACGAAGTGTGTTGCGAATTTTACGGTAAACCTCAGTTATCTGTTTAAGAATATCATCAGAGATTCGCATATCAGCTTGATAGTCAACAGAAGCGACCCATAATCTGAGAATATCTGAACCTAACTGTTTCATAATTTTCGCCGGATCAATTACATTACCCATCGATTTAGACATTTTACGTCCCTCACCATCAAGCGTAAAGCCATGGCTAAGCACACCACGGTACGGTGCAACTCCGCGTACAGCTACACTAGTCGACAAAGATGAGTTAAACCAACCACGATACTGGTCTGACCCCTCAAGATAGAGATCCGCCGGCCATCTTAGTTCCGGTCTTTCCTCAAGTACAGCGATATGACTGGTTCCAGAATCGAACCACACATCCATCGTATCTGTCTCTTTAGTAAAACTACTACCGCCGCATTTTTTACAACTATAACCTTTTGGCAATAGTTCTTCAGTAGTTTTTGCATACCAGACATTCGTTCCCTCTACAGAAACGAGTTCAACAAGGTGATCAATCGTCTCGTCATCGATGATCGCTTCACCGCAATTATCGCAATAAAATATCGGGATTGGGACTCCCCAGATTCGCTGACGAGAGATGCACCAGTCACCACGATCTGCGATCATGTTGCTTAGGCGTTGCTCACCCCAAGTTGGTACCCACTTAACCTCTTTGATAGCAGCCAATATATCTGCACGAATCGCATCAATTGAAGCAAACCACTGCTCAGTTGCACGATATATTACAGGTTTTCTGGTGCGCCAATCATGCGCGTACTGGTGCTTAATAAAGCTAAATTTAAGTAAGCTGCCTTTCTCTTCAAGTAAACGTGTTACTTCTTTGTTGCCATCTTCATAGAACATACCTGTGAAACCGGGTGCCTCATCTGTAAATTTACCCTGATCATCAATCGGGCTTAATACATCAAGGTTATACCGCTGACCGACAATAAAGTCATCCTCACCATGTCCCGGCGCTGTATGAACAAAGCCGGTACCGGCATCCAATGTCACGTGTTCACCTAAAATCAGTGGTGATGGACGATCATAGAACGGATGTTTAGTCACAATACCTTCAAGTTCCTTACCGGAAAAATCTTTCAGAGGTCGAATCTCAGAAAAACCAAGTTCGCTTTGAACGAACTCAAGCAGCTCTTTAGCCACAATATATTTCTTATTATCTACAGCAAATAATGTATAGATATAATCGCTATTTAAAGCAATCGCCAAGTTAGCCGGTATAGTCCATGGAGTAGTTGTCCAGATAATAACATTTGTGCCCTCCTCAAGAACACCTTTTCCATCAGTTACAGCAAAAGTAACGTAAATTGAAGCTGAAGTTTTTTCTAAATACTCGATTTCCGCTTCCGCTAACGCCGACTCGGAAGAAGGTGACCAGTAGACCGGTTTAAAGCCCTTGTAGATTAAGCCTTTCTTTGCCATATCGCCAAATACTTTTAGCTGTCTGGCCTCATACTTCGGCACCAGTGTTATATATGGATTATCAAAATCGCCGCGCACTCCCAGTTGTTTGAACTGCACCCTTTGTTTATCGACATAGGTAAGCGCATATTCTTTGCAAAGGTTGCGAAATTCAATTGGGTCAACATTTCGACGATCTACCTTCTTGTTCTGAACTACCGCATGCTCAATCGGCAAACCATGTGTATCCCAACCGGGAACATATGGGGCATCATACCCCTTCATCGTTTTATAACGCACTATGAAATCCTTAAGGATCTTATTTAGGGCATGACCAATATGGATATCACCGTTAGCATAAGGAGGACCATCATGCAATATAAACTTTTCCCTACCTTTTTGTTGTTTTTGAACCAGTGCATAGATATCGATTTCATCCCACCATGCTTGAAGCCCCGGTTCCATATTCGGCAGATTCCCACGCATCGGAAACTCCGTCTGCGGTAGATTTAATGTCTTGCTATAATCCACTGTTTCATTCGCCACTTTTCGCTTCACTCCCTCAATTTAAATAAAAATCCTCCTACATCCACAAGGGACGAGAAGGATAACCCGCGGTACCACCCTAATAACATTAATAATGCCACTTATAAAGATAACGGTTTTACCGGCTAATCCTACTAATCATTTCAGAAAAGCAACTCTTGGGTGATATTTATTAAACATGATTATTAGGCTTACACCCTCCCTAACTCGCTTAGAATCACAATTTAACAAACCTGTCCCACTCATCGTTTTTGAATTATTAATTATTTTAATATAAACAATAATCTATCAATTGTCAAAATTATTCTTTTTCGTGATCATCCCAACTATACCTGTCTAAAATCTCAAGCTCGGCTTGAAGCAATGAGCGAAATCTTGTGCGGAATGCTGATGCACTACGTTTCATATCTTCAATTTCATAGTAAATATTCTTCTGTTTAAGTAAAGCTTCGTTAACGATTCGATCAGCGTTCTTTTCCGATTCTTTAATAATTAACTCGTACTCTTTCTCAGCCTGTAGACGCACATTATCCGGTTGTTCCTCATACCTATCAGGAGAATTATCAACACTCTTTTCAAGTCCCATATAGCTTTCAACAACACGTGCTAATTCAACATTCTTATCCTCTAACTCTCTAATTCGATTAAGAAAGAACTCATAATCACGTTCGATTAAATCGAGGAAATCATTAACCTCTTCTTCATTATAGCCTCTAAATTTAATGCTAAATTCTTTGTTATGAATATCAGATAGCGTTAAAGCCATCTCCAACACCTCCTATATATTTGTTTGTTATATTTACATGAATAATTTCAGAATCTCCATTACACCAATTTCGATAAAGATTAAAGCAAACAAAGCAACAATCGGTGAAAAGTCCACCGACGCAAGCGGCGGAATAAATCTCTTAAAAGGAGCCAAGTAAGGTTCAACCAATTTCCTGATGATATTACCGATGCTACTGTTCTGCAACTGTGGGACCCAAGAGATTAATATGTATGCAATAATTAACCATCTATAGATTTGAAATAAAATACTAATAAAATATGCAAGCTGTGTAACAAACACCAAATCACCCTCTACTGTCGTAAATTATTGTTACAATACTATCAATTGAAAAGAATTGAACCTAAGCGAACGCAGGTTGCTCCCTCTTCAATAGCGATTTCAAAGTCGTTAGACATACCCATCGATAGTTCATTTAATCGGTAGCTTAGAAGTCCCTTTTCATTTAGTTCTTCTTGCAATTCCTTAAGCCTATGAAAGATTGGTCGCGCAAACTCCGGATTATCGTAATGAGGCGCCATAGTCATTAGCCCAACAATTCTGATATTTCTAAGCTCAGCCAGCTCCTTGATAAAGGGATTTAATTGGCTAACAGTTACTCCACCCTTTGTAGTCTCTTCGGATATATTTACCTGTACAAAGCAACTGACAATTATCTCTTTCTCGCCGGCTCTTTTGTCAATTTGTTTAGCATGCGAGATTTGGTCCAGAGAATGAATATAGGAGAATAGCTCCAATGCGCGGTTTATCTTATTTGACTGTAATCTTCCAATTAAGTGCCATGTAAGATCCTGATTAAGCAAAGCACTTTTACTCAGCGCATCCTGAACCCTGCTCTCCCCAAGTTCAAACTTTTCACATTGTAATAATTCCCTAATCTCTGTAGGCGTAGCAGACTTGGTAACCGCAATAATCTTAACATCGGATGCAACACGACCTACTCGCTTACATGCATCACTGATTAATTGATTAACTTTGTTAAGATTATTTGCAATCTTAGGCAAACAAGCCACCCCTGACTGTCTTAATTTCACTCATCATCTTCCGGTCTAAAGTCACCATCACGCTGATAACTTCCTTCTCGCTTATAATCTTTTCCCGGATTATAATCGCTCTCATGTCGATATTCGCTTTCATGTCGATTATCGCTCTCACTCTCATAATCAACATCTCGTTTATAAACCGGATTGTTTCGAATAAAAGTTGGTATGTCAAACTCATCAGGTTCTTCATTATTAAAAGGTGTGATTTTAATGCTTTCTTTATAATATCTTGGACGTTCTTTTTTGGGACCGAAGCCGGTGGCAATAATTGTCACATAAATCTCGTCATTTAGACTATCATCAATCACCGCTCCGAAGATTATATTAACATCGGGATCGGCAGCATCAATAACGACATCAGCAGCCAAATTAGCCTCATGTAAGCTAAGGTCATTGCCTCCCTTAATATTCATAATAACGCCCTTAGCACCGTTAATCGTCTGTTCGAGGATTGGGCTATATATCGCTTTCTTAGCCGCTTCAACAGCACGGTTTTCACCGGTTGCTCGACCAATGCCCATCATCGCAGCACCGCGCTCTTTCATCACTGACTTAACGTCAGCAAAATCCAAGTTAATTAAACCGGGTGATGCAATCAGTTCAGAGATACCCTGAACCCCCTGACGCAGAATACTATCGGCAGCACGGAATGCATCCAATATTGGTGTGTTTTGTTCAACCAGTTCCAGTAACCGATCATTCGGAATGACAATTAATGTATCCACATGAGCTTTTAGCTCTGATATACCGGTCTCAGCCTGTGATGCTCTTTTCTTACCTTCAAAGGTAAAAGGACGCGTCACAACTCCAATGGTCAAAACGCCTAAATTTTTCGCAATCTCAGCAATTATCGGTGCTGCACCGGTTCCGGTTCCACCGCCCATTCCGGCAGTCACAAATAGCATATCTGCTCCGCTGATGAAATCCTCTAATTCCAATCTGCTCTCTTCAGCAGCCTTTTTACCGATAGCCGGATCAGCTCCGGCTCCCAAACCGCGCGTTAATTTATGACCTATTTGGATTTTTACTTTTGCTCTGGAACGGTGAAGAGCCTGTGCATCGGTATTCACAGCTAAAAACTCGACACCAGTGACGCCATCTTCAATCATACGATCTACAGCGTTACTGCCACCGCCGCCAATGCCAATTACTTTGATCTGCGCATACAGAGAACTATCCGTCGTCACATCATACATGTCTATCACCCCTTTACAATCTGCAATTTAGGTAATACCTATTAAACAAAATCTTTAAACCAGTCTTTAATCGACTCCGACATAGACTTGCCACCCTGTTTCGATTTGCTTCCACCGGATTTTAATGGTTTCTTAAGGATTTTCTTTAAAGTATATACCAGTATACCTACACCGTTAGTGAAAGATGGATCCTTAGCCCCAAGATATGAAGGAGCGGCGACACGTACTGTTGTGTCGAACATTTCCTCAGCAATGGTTAAAATATTATTCGTAGCGGCGACACCACCGGATAAGACAACTCCTCCCGGAAAATCAGTTGTATATCCAAGACGCTGAATCTCGCTAATGATTACAGAAAAGATCTCTCTAATACGCGGTTCAATGATGCGAGCAAGGTCGAGTTGATTAAATTCCTCGTCAAAGTTGCTTCCAATACGTGGAACACGAAATTTAATATCTTCAAATGCAGTATTAATACTAGCTGTTCCATAACGCACCTTAACATATTCAGCAGCATCTGCCGGTGTCTTTAAACCGATTGAGATATCGTTTGTTATATATTCACCGCCAACCGGCAGTACTAACGTATCAACTAATTCTTCTTGTTGATAGATGGAGATATCCGTAGTTCCTTTACCAAGGTCAATATAGACAATACCTAAGTTTTTTTCATCTTTTGATAAAACTAATTCACCGGCAGCCAGTGATAAAAGAACAAAGCCGGCGATATGTAAACCAGTCTTCTCAATAGTCCTATATAAATTGTGCATTACTGTCATCGAGCCGGTAATCACGGTTGAAATTACTTCCAGTCTCCCACCAATCATGCCAACCGGGTCCTTAATACCACCCAAGCCATCAACAACGAATTCCTTAGGAACAACCTCAATAATTTCCTTATTCGGAGGAAGAACTATAACTTTTGACGCCTCAATCGCTCTCTCGACATCATTCCGGTCGATTTCTTTATTATCACTTAATACAGCAACAACGCCCTGACTCAATTGAATATTTATATGATTACCAGAGACGCCAATAAAAATATCGCGAATTTCAAAATTAATCATCCGTTCAGCATCAGCAACCGCATTAAGAATTGATTGTGCTGTTAAATCAATATCAACGATGGCACCTTTGTTAATACCATCAGATTCTGCAGATCCTATTCCGACGACATTTAGTACGCCATTTTTGATTTCGCCAACTATAACTTTCACGCTGGAAGTACCAATATCTAAGCTGACCACATAGTCACTTACATGCATCTATTGCTCGCCTCCTTATATATTATTTATATTATAAGTATATTAAAACTCAATAGTTAAGTATAGCATAAAAAACTACATATTACCTCGAATTTCCGTTGCCATGCGAAAATTTTTCGAAACGAATCGTGTCATATAGGTAGATTATTCCATATTCACTTTCCTTACCTTTTAATGTTTCAACAATTTCAAGATACTTATTCATCTGTTGGCTAAAATCATCTAATTTAACATAAATATGATAGCCTTCCCAGCTGTATATTAAAACTTCTTTCTCAGACCCCTCAGACCCGGATAGTTGAATATCTGATATCTCTGCGATAACCGATTTCTTCGTCTTATATAGTTCAGAAGCTAATAATGGCAACAGATCAACGTCTGTCCATTCAGTAATCAATGGTCGTTTTGAAAAATCAATCTCTGTTACCCGATCGCTCACATATCCGTTCTCCAAAACCACGAACCACTCATCTTTGTCATAGAGGTAGGCAACCTCAGAGTTCTCAACAATATTAATATCTATTTTGCCGGGAAAATGCTTTTCAACAGTCGCTTCTTTACAGATATGTAGTTTCTCAATTGCGAGTTTGCTTTTCTCAGTATTTGCTAAAAAGTAACTCATACCCTCATACATCAAAGCTTGTGTCTTTACTTCCTCAGCTGTCAACAATTCTAAACCATTAACTGCAATTGAGTTTATTTTACTGATTGGTAGTAGTAGAAATGTAACTAACGCGGCCAATAATAGTATAACAATTATTAGTCCAATCATTTTCATCTTCTTTTTTTTATCTCTTCGCTCTCTTCTACTAACGAATTGTATCGAATTATAGCTATCTTCCATTGTTATCATTCCCTATAAAATGCATAATTATAATAAGTATACCACCTAAAAAACTAATTGCAAAATCACAAGTTGCCTAGCAGCTCAACCTCTGTCTCAAGCATTACGCCGAACTCTTTGAACACTTTTTGTTGAATATATTTAATCAAATCATGAATATCTGCCGCAGTTGCGGAGCCGGTATTCACAAAAAAATTTGCATGTTTCGTTGAGACAGCTGCGCCTCCTATCGTATATCCTTTAAGCCCGAGTTCCTCTATCATTCTACCGGCATAGTCTCCCTCCGGATTCTTAAAAACACTACCGGCAGTCTGTGAATCGATTGGTTGCGATTTCTTGCGTTGATTGTTGTATCTCCTCATTCTCATTTCAATCTCCGTTTTTTCAGCCTTTTCAAGTTGAAAACGAGCGCTTAACAAAGTTGCTTGTTCAGACTTAAGCCGCGAATTGCGATAACTAAACCCGCACTCCTCACGACTCCAGCAGGCAAGTTCACCCTCTTTCGTCAGAACTTCGGCATCAATTAGAATATTGGCGATTTCTTGGCCATGTGCACCAACATTCATTGCAACAGCACCACCCACTGTACCGGGAATACCTGAAGCGAATTCCAGACCGGATAATGAATGTTTAGCCGCAATCCGCGAAAGCTGTACTAAAGACCGATTAGCATCAGCTTTGATAACTGAATCAACGACATGCAAACCCCCTTTATTACCGGTAAATGCAATCACTGCACCGTTAAAGCCTTCACCGCTAAACAATAAGTTAGATCCATTACCAATTACTTTATAAGCAAGATTATTGGCATTGATAATTGCCAAGGCATCTATCAGTTGTTTAGAATCCGCCGGCGCAACAAATATCCTTGCCGCACCCCCGACTCTCCATGTCGTATGTTTAGACAAAGGTTCATTCTCAAGCACCTTTATTTGGTTTTCTTTTAGTATTTCAACTATGGTATGCATAAAGACACCTATTTCTCTAACAGTTGTTTGATTTCAGTATAGATGCGCATAGCTGCGTCTGTGATTCCCAATTGTTTAGCATTCTCACTGTAATGTTCATGTTCTTCTAAAAGCTCATTTATCTTTTCTTTTAGTAATTCACCGGTAAGCTCTGCCTCCGTTACGACAATGGCAGCTTCTTTCTCCTCTAACCACCGCGCATTTTTCTCCTGATGATTGTTCGTTACATACGGAGAAGGGATCAAAATCGACGGCAAGCCGAGAGCGGTAATTTCCGCCAAAGTCGAAGCTCCGGCCCGACTTATAAGTAGAGTTGTTGCTTTAAGTATCTCCGGCATATTATACAGGTAAGGATAGATAGCAAGATTGGTTGGAACATCAACTTTCTTTTGCTCAATCTCTTTAAGCACCTGTTCATAATTTACCGCACCGGGCACAAATACATAATGCTCATCTGTACGTGACTTGATAAAAGGAATTAACTCAATTATTCGCTTATTAATGGGCATAGCACCCCTGCTGCCACCGAAAATCAGAATAACCTTTTTATCTTGTGTTACTTTAAGAAACTCATATCCTTTATGAGCATCGGCGTTAATTGCCTGTGACGCAATTGGATTGCCGGTAAGAACTATTTTTTTCGCTCTCTGAAAATGTCGTCGAGCACCCTCCAAGCTGATGCCGATTAAACTTACATAACCGGATAAGAATTTATTAGTTAGGCCGGGAATAATATTCTGCTCATGTAAAAAGGTTGGCAACTTCAAATGTGCTGCAGCATAAAGCACAGGTGCACAGACATAACCACCGGTTCCGATTACAATGTCAGGTTGAAAGCTTATAATTATTTCCTTAGCTCTCTTTGTTGCACCCAAGAATTTCTTTACAGTCTCAAAATTCTCCATTGTCAACCGCCGACGAAATCCTTGGATTTCGATTTCCTCAAACAAAATATCGGCTCGGTTCACCAGGTCATACTCTAAGCCATTTTTGGTTCCAATATAAAGTATCTCCGAATCCGGTTCACGTCGCTTAATCTCTTCAACTATTGCCAGTGCCGGATAAATGTGACCACCCGTTCCACCACCGGAAATAATAACACGCATTACATCATCCCCTGAGCAAATTAATTATAGTAGCTTCTTACAATCTCTTTAAATAAATCTCCCCGCTCCTCAAACGAGTTAAACATATCCCAGCTCGCAGCTGCGGGTGATAACAAAACCGTATCCCCTGCCACTGCAATGCTAACAGCTTGTTTTACCGCTTCCGCGAGTGAGTCTGCTAATCTAATCGTGCCAACACCGGCAATCTTGCCGGTCTCGGCTAATTTTTGTGCTGTCTCACCATAAGTGATGAGCGCTTTCACAGATCTCCGAAAATACTCCTCTAACTCAGCAAATCCCAATCCACGATCCAAACCGCCGGCAATCAAAATAACCGGCTCCGAAAATGAATCTAGTGCAGTAATCGTTGCTTGTGTATTAGTAGATTTCGAGTCATTGTAAAAGGCTATATTATCAGCCGTACTTAGGACAAATTCAATTCGATGCTCTACGCCTTTGAAAGTGTGGAGCACTTCGCGAATCGAGTCATTATCAGCACCGACAAGTTTTGATGCAATTATTGCAGCAAGTGCATTTTCCAAGTGCGCCCCACGAATCTTTGTTTCTGTAAGTTCGATAATCTTTATTGGTTGTCCTGCTTCAATGAAATAAACCGCAGCATTCTCTATATATGCCCCTTCATTCAATCCCTGACGTCCTGTAGTCGAAAAATATAAGCAATGGGCTTTTACATCCCTGCTCATTTCAACACACATCTCACAATTATAATTGAAGATTGCATAATCATCGCCGGTCTGATTAGCAAAAATCTTGCTCTTAGAGTGAACATAATCTGCTAATCCTTGATGATAGTCAAGATGAGCATGATAAACATTAAGCAGTATTGCTATATGTGGTCGGAAGTCAATCGTACCTTTTAATTGAAAAGAACTTAGCTCTGCTACTAAAATCTCCTGTTCAGTAATTGTTGTAGCTTCACCAATCAGTACAGTGCCAATATTGCCGGCTACAACCGCTCGCTTACCTGCTTGGTTAAGCATCTCACCGATTAGTGTTGTTGTCGTTGTCTTGCCGTTCGAACCGGTAATCCCAATAATTGGTGCCTTCGACAATTCATAAGCGAGTTCAACCTCACTTACTATAGGAATCGATAAATCCAGCGCCTTCTTGACTAATGGATTAGTATAGGGAATACCCGGATTTTTCACCATTAACGCAAACTCAGCGGTTAAGAGTTCAAGTGGGGGCTCACCGGTCACTACTTGTATCCCCAGATCTTGAAGCTCGCGTTGTTCCTTTGTATCACTTTTTTGATCATAAACAAGTAGCTGTGCTCCTGCCTGCTTAAGAATCTTTGCAGTCATAGTACCACTTTTTGCAAGGCCAAAAACCAAAATTCGCTTTCCGCTATATTTATCAACAAAAGTTTCTAACATTATAAGAGCACCTCGATATAGACACCAAGCGTGGCAAAAATCATACTTATAGCCCAGAACACCAGTGTCACCTTCCACTCAGACCAGCCTGACAACTCAAAGTGATGATGAATTGGACTCATCTTGAAAATTCTACGATGTTGAGTTTTGAAAAAGAATACCTGCAAAATTACTGAAAGCGTCTCAATGACATAGAGACCACCGATTAGAATTAATAGAATCTCCGTCTTTGTTAAAATAGCAACAGTAACAAGCGCACCGCCAATCGCCAACGAACCGGTATCCCCCATAAAAATCTGAGCCGGATGACGATTGAATATTAAAAACCCCAGTACTGCCCCAATCATCGCAGCGGCAAAAAGCGTAATGTCATACTGCCCAATCGCTAAACTGATTAACAAATATGCAATGAAAGTTATAATCGTGCTACCTGCCAGTAAACCATCGACTCCGTCAGTTAGATTAACCGCATTGGTGAACCCGACTATCCAGAAGACGATAAAAGGTAGATAAAACCACCCCAGATTGAACGCAAGATCTGTTCCCGGCAAAGAAATACTCTGATCAAATCCCGCTTGATAAAGCATGAAATAAATCACTAAAGCTATAAAAATCTGACCGGCAAATTTTTGTTTGGTGCTAAGACCGCGATTATTTTTCCTAAATACAATAATGATGTCGTCAAGAAATCCAAGTAAAGCAAAACTAAAAGTTGCAGTTAAAATTATTTTTATATTAAAGGAAATCGGTACAAAAGCGACTACTGTCACAAATAGTGCCACTAAAATCATCAACCCGCCAAGAGTTGGTGTCCCTTCTTTTTTTAGATGCGTTTCCGGACCATCTTCGCGAATAAGTTGCCCGACCTTATATTTTCGTAGCAGCGGAATTAAAATGAAACCGGCGACAAATGAAATCGCCAATGCAACAAAAATTGTTAATGTTATTACTTTTACTTCCATGCTATCCTATCTCCCTAAGCCTTATTTTTTAGTAACAGTTCCACAACACGTTCTAAGCGGTTACCCCTTGAACCTTTGACTAATATTGCGCTACCTAACTGTTCATGTTTACTCAATACATCAGCGATTTCTTCAACAGTGCTCGCCTTATATACATTTGCGATATTAAAACCATTGTCAATTGCTCCATCTATTATATCCTGAGCGAAATTACCAATCGTAATTAAATAATCGATTTCTAATTCAGCGATTAGATTGCCAATCCTATAATGATACCGCGCTGACTCACTTCCCAACTCTAACATATCACCAAGTACAGCAACTTTATATGGGAAATCGGCAATTGCTGCAAGCAACTGCACGCTACAGCTCGTTGATGTTGGGCTGGCATTATAGGCATCATTTAAAATTATTGAACCATTCGCCAATTTCTCGATTTCAAGCCTCATCCCGCTCGCTTGAACTTTTAATAGACCTGCTTGAATCTTAGCTACATCGACCCGCAAAATTTTAGCAACTTCGATCGCCATCAGTGCATTTACTGCATTATGGTTGCCGATTAATGGCAGTTGATAGCGGTCACCATTTTTATCGCTGAAAGTGATTCCTGCTAGATCATCTTTATGAAAATCAACCACATAATTATCGTTTGCTTTTTCTAAGCCAATCCAGCGGACGTTTGCCACCCCTCGTCTTGCTACCTCACTTCTAACAGGCTCCTGATCCCCCGGCAAAATAGCATAGCCACCATCAGCCAGCCCCAGCAAAATCTCAAGCTTAGCTTCGATAATCTTTGCTTCGGTTTTTAAAAATTCAATATGCGACTCCCCAATATTTGTTATTATCACATGATCCGGCTCTGCAATTTGCGTCAGTAGAGCAATCTCACCAAGATGATTCATCCCCATTTCAACGATCAATACCTCAGTCTCCTCAGGCATTGATAATATCGTTAGCGGTAAACCGATATGGTTATTTAGATTGCCCTCGGTTTTCCAAATATGATAATGCTCAGCAAGAATTGCTGACAAAATATCTTTTGTTGTCGTTTTACCGTTGCTGCCGGTAATCCCAATCACAATCGGGTTCACTTCATGTCGGTAATAGCGTGCTAACTTTTGTAACGCAACCAGCGTATCATCGACCAAAATTAACGACATAGCTACAGCCGGTAGTTCAGTCTTTCTATTCCATAAGCTTGCAGCCCCACCTGCCGTCATTGCAACCGAAATAAAACTGTGTCCATCAAAATGTTCTCCGGTTAACGGCACAAATAAATCGCCCGGCTGCAGCGAGCGAGTGTCAGTGCTAACACCCTTTATTAGCTGTTTCGGATTGCCATTAATCAGTTCACCGGCTACAGCACTTGTTATCTCTGCAAGCGTTAATTGCATATCATCTACTCCTCAGAGCTGCTTCAGCAATCTCTCGATCATCAAAGTGTATCACTTGATCGGCAAGAATCTGATAGTCTTCGTGGCCTTTACCGGCGATTAAAACAAGATCACCTGCCGCCGCATGCTTAATCGCATACTCAATTGCCGACTTACGGTCAACTATTCTAACATATCGAGTACTGTCTTCAGTCATCTCAATAATGCCTTTAATTATATCATCAATAATCGCCTCCGGGTTTTCAGAGCGAGGGTTATCTGAGGTAACGACAGCGATGTCACTGCCGGCGATTACTGTTTGGCCCATCAACGGACGTTTACTTTTATCTCGATCTCCTCCGGCGCCAAACACACAATACAACTTGCCGCTAGTAATTTCACGAGCGGCACTCAACACATTTTTTAATCCATCCGGTGTATGAGCGTAATCGACAATTACATTGAAGTCCTCATCTGTGCTAACTCGTTCGAAGCGTCCACGGACACTCGGTAGTTGTTCGATGCTCTTGATTATAACTTCCAGTGGTATTTTCTCAATCAAACCGACAGCAATTGCTGCTAACGCATTATATACATTAAACTTACCAATCATCTGCAAGTTAACGTGAGCAGAGCCGGCATAACTATCTATTCGGAAACTAGTCCCATTCCCTGTAATCTTAATATCAGTCGCACGTAGGTCAGCTTCATTATCAATACCGTAGGTAATGACCTCAGCTGATGTGCATTTTTGAAGTAACTCACAAGTGGCATCGTCAGCGTTTAACACCGCAAATTTATGATCTCTTAAATAACTATTTCCTAATTGAGAGAACAAGAGCGTTTTCGCCTCAAGGTATTTTTCCATCGAGCCGTGAAAGTCCAAATGGTCTTGCGAAAAATTTGTAAAAACCGCAATATCATAATCAATACCGCGTACACGTCCCAGCTCAAGTGCATGAGATGAAACTTCCATCGAAACATACTCAACATCCGCTTCAACCATGCGGCTTAGACTCTCATTCATTTGCAGAATATCGGGCGTGGTATTTTTTAGATTTTCCTCAACACCTGCGATTTTCATTTGAATCGTTCCAATTAAACCGGTAGTCTTATCATAATCATTAAGAATTTTATCAATCAAATAAGTTGTTGTTGTTTTACCGTTAGTGCCGGTAACACCAATTAAGCGAAGCTTTTCTGAAGGGTAATTGTAGGACTTTGCAGCAATAATCGCCAAGGCACGCCTGCTGTTCGGAACAATAATTTGCGTCACGGCAATCGGCAGCCTTCTTTCACAGATAATTGCGGCAGCGCCATTAGCAACAGCCTTGTTAGCGAAATCGTGCCCATCAACAACAAAGCCCGGTAGACAGACAAACAAATCTCCCCTTTTTGTCTCACGTGAATCCACACGAATTTGGTTAATTTCGACATCCGTTACCCCATACGCTTCGTAAATCCTTAAAGCTTCTAACAACTCAACTAATTGCATGTTTGATCACCTCTGCTTATATTATAGCTTTATTCTACAACAGTTTTAAGTCCTATTCATAAAAGCTACTGCTCTTCTTCAACATTTTTTATCTCTTCCAAAAATAATACCAGTTTATCACCCTCATATAAATCTCCGGCTGCTAAACTTTGATCTACAACATAGCCTGAACCTTGGAAAGAACATTCAATATTAAGCACCATGCAGTATTCAAGCGCCTCACGCAAAGATTTTCCCGTAAAATCAATTAGCTTATACTCGTCCAGCGGGATAGTAATTAGATAAACATTGCTACCGCTTACTAATCCATTGGTCGCCTGCGGATATTGTTTCAGCACTTTTTCACCTTCACCAATTATAATCGGTTTAAGGTCAAACTGCACTATCTCTTCAGCACTGGCCAAAACAAATTTTCCGGTGTAATCAATAAGTGATTCTTCCCGCTCTTCCTTAATGGTTAAATTTCCGCCACCATTAATCGGGACCTTCAAATACCGTAGGCTATTCTGCATTATCTCTGTAAAAATTGGTGCCGCTATCGTACTGCCATAGTAAACAGTGTCAAGCGCCGGCTCATCAACGATCACATAAACGAGAAGTTTAGGGGCATAAGACGGCGCATAACCAATAAATGAAGCAACAAATGCATCCTCTAAGTATTTCCCATCCGCACCAACTTTTTGCGCTGTCCCTGTTTTTCCGGCAACATTATAGCCCTCAATATAGCCTGACTTTTGACCAAAGTTTACTGTCTGTTCAAGTATTGAACTTACCTCACGTGAAGTTTTTTCAGAAAGAATCTGTCTCTCAACCTGCGGAGAAAATTCCTTAACCACTTCACCACTATATGCATCTTTAATTTCTTTGGCTATGTGCGGAGTAACCAGTTTCCCACCGTTTGCAATCGCCGATGTCGCTTTAATCATCTGCATTGGCGTTACTGCTATCCCTTGTCCGAAAGCTGTAGTTGCTACATCCAGCGGGTATCGCTGAGTTTCTGCTTTGACAATTCCAATCGATTCATTATTTAAATCAATCCCCGTTTTTTGACCGAAACCGAAATCTTCAATATAGTTAAACAGTCGTTCTTTGCCGAGCAGCTCATATCCCAGCTTAACAAACGCTACATTGCTTGAACGAAACGTACCTTCAAGATAGGTGATATTGCCCCAGCCAATACCATTATTAGGATCCCTTATAACTCCTCCGGGCACTTCAATCTTACCTGATTTATATGTATCATCAGCCTTAAACAGACCCTCTTCCACCGCAGCGGCAAGGGTAAATATTTTGAAAGTTGAACCCGGCTCAAAATTGTAATTAATTGTTAAATCGTTATAATCTTTAATTTCCCAATACTCATTCAAATTGAAATTAGGTCGCGTGGATTGCGCTAATATTTCTCCTGTGTTGGGGTCGGCAACTATAGCAATCATATTTTTGGGGTTATACAGCGCTTCGGCCTTATCTAATGCATTTTCAACGTACATCTGGATAGTGTTATCAATCGTCGAAACAATATGACTTCCATTTTGTGCGGGTTCGTAGAGAACTTCGCCCTCAGGCAATCGATAACCCTTTAAATCTTCCAACACATTTAATTGACCTGCTTTACCACGAAGGTATTTATCATAGTAACTTTCTAAACCGAGAACCGGTTTATTATCATAGTCAATAAAACCGATCATATATGAGGCAAGCGAATTAAACGGATAATATCTAACTTTTTCTTCTCGAAGTACTATTCCCGGTATTTTAAGCTCTCTTATCCGGTCAGCCTTATCTTTGTCAATCTTCCATCCACCCGGGCGTAGTTCAACCTGATACGCATTCCTTGTTAGTAAAGCAATGATTGATGCCTCTGTCATATCAAGAATTGAGGCTAACTGCTGGGCAACATCTACCGGGTCGGTAATGTGCGCCGGATTTTTTTTGGAGATAATAGCAACTACCGTATAAGCATTGCTATTCTGAGCTAATCTCTCACCGTTACGGTCATAAATAATTCCACGTTCGGGCTCCAATACATAACTGCTGTTCCAGTTAATCGCTGCCTGCTCGCGATAAATCGTGGCATTAATCGTCTGAATCAGATATGTATTTATTAATAATAAAAAAAAGATAATAGTAATTATTATCCCTATTAATAATGAACGTCGCTTTATTCGCTTAGTGATATCCATTATAGTCACCTCATAATAATTTCTACTATCTCGATTGTTTACATATTCATCAATGAGCGGAAAGCACAATGATTCGATCATCATTAAGGGTCATACCCAGCTCGTGCTGAGCTATCCCCAAAATCCTCTCCGGTTGACGTAGTTTACTAATCTCAAACTGCAAATCCGTGTTCGTTTGAACTAATACTTCAACCTCTTTGGTTATCTTTTGCAGTTGATAGTTTGCTTCAGTAATCAATGCGTACCCCGTTATCACAGCTACAGAGAGTGAAATCACAATTATAACAATAACAATATACAGCAGACTTTCACGGGCTGAATTGGCATATTGGCCGGCCACCGCCTCTGTTCTACCGGTTCGCATAGTTTGCGAATTCAAATGATAACCGCTACGTTGATTACGCAAAGCCATTGAACTATTATAACTAGTCATGTTTCCCACACCCTCTTTTATGTAAGTTACGGCACAAGCCGTTCGATAATCCTAAGTTTGGCGGACCGTGCTCGCGGGTTCTCAGCAATCTCTAATGCGCTTGGCACTACCGGTTTTTTTGTAATAATCTTGATTGTCGGTTTAATACCACAACCGCAGATTGGTAAATCAGGTGGACAGATACAGCCACCGGCGTATTCATTAAACACCTCTTTGCAGATACGATCTTCAAGCGAATGGAACGTTATTACACTAATCCTGCCTCCCGCATTAAGTAAATTAATGGCAGCTATTAGTGATTCCTTAAATACATTTAGTTCGTCATTTACCGCTATCCGAATCGCTTGAAAAGTTCGCCGTGCAGGATGCCCTCCGGTTCGTCTGGTTGCGGCCGGGATACTGTTTTTTACTATGTCCGCCAATACTGTAGTAGTTTCTATCGATTTAATTTGCCGTTCGCGTATAATGCTCTGTGCAATCCTTTTAGCAAAACGTTCCTCTCCATATTCATAAATAATTCGTATTAGTTCGCTCTCATCCCAACAATTGACTATTTCATGTGCCGTTAACTGTGCTGATTTATCCATTCTCATATCGAGCGTTGCCTCTGACCAATAACTAAAACCGCGTTCACCTTCATCCACTTGCGGCGATGATATTCCGAGGTCATATACTATTCCATCAACCTTAGCGATTTCTAATGATTCTATTATTTCTTTAATATATTTAAAGTTTCTTTGGACAAAATTTATCTGTTTACCGGACCATGCAAGTCTTTCTTTTGCATTTTCGATTGCCTTTATATCTTGGTCGATCGCAACCAGTCTGCCCTCTGCTCCCAATTTTGAAAGAATTAACTCAGAGTGCCCGCCACCACCAAGTGTGCAATCAACATAGATACCATCAGCCTTTATATTAAGGCCGGTCACAGCTTCTTCTAAAAGTACTGTTCTATGTTCAAACATAGGCTCCTCCATTTATCTATGTGACTAAAAATCAATTAAAGTTTCAGCAATCTCATTAAATGATTCTTCAGCTTCTTGAGCATATTTATCCCAATACTCTTTATCCCAAATTTCTATTCGTGTCGATACACCAATGACTACGCATTCTTTAGTTAGAAGTGCGTAATTCCTCAAATTGCCCGGTATAATAGCACGGCCTTGTTTATCAATTTCCGATTCGACCGCTCCTGAAAAGAATAAGCGGTTGAATTGGCGAGCGACAGCCTTTGTAAACGGCATACCGGATAGCTTACCTTCAAGCTCTACCCACTCTCTCATCGGATAAACAAACAGGGCTTTATCAAGCCCGCGAGTAATTATAAATAGATCACCAAGCTCGTCGCGAAACTTAGCCGGTATTATTATCCGTCCTTTATCGTCAATATTATGTTGGAATTCTCCCAAAAACACGGTTGAACACCCCTAATATGTGATATCCCCACTTTCCACCACATTATACCACCTACACTCCACTTTTGGCAACAGATAAATAAAAAAAACTGATTTTTATCAGTTTTTTCTTCAACCACGCTTAAAAGCGGCTTATATTAGCTGTTATTTATTGAAATAAAAGAAAACCATGCACTCGGCATGGTTTTTAATTATTATGATGCAAAGTATTCTTCCAGAGCACCCTTATCGTAGCCAACCACTAAATTATCACCATTGGTTAAGATCGGTCTTTTTAGAAGTTTAGGCTCTTTTGCAAGAAAATCTATGAAATCATTTAGCTTCATCTCTTCTATATCCATATCTAAGTTTTTATAATAATGGCTTCTCGTAGATAAAATTTCATCAGTACCATTATTCGTCATTTTGATAATTTTTTTTAGTTCCTCTGAAGTAGGCGGATTTTTATATAAATGTCTTTCCTCATAAGAGACACCTTGTTCGGCAAGCCATGCTTTCGCCTTTCTACATGAGGTACAGCTAGGATAGGTATAAAATACAACTTTGTTATCCATTTTCTTTCCTCCTTTGCCATATAAAATGAACTTCGTACTACTAATTAATACGACTCTATATGTGAAAATGTTGCATGAATTTGTAATAAATTTATCTACTAAAATTATACAACACTTTTACACTATGTCAATAGTGTTTATTCATTGATTTATCCTCATTGGTTGATATATAATAGGTTTAAATCTTGGCTGTACCGGAAAATAGGAGGTTCCATCAATGGAAGGCAAAACCCTTAAAGTCGCCGGCGTCCTGGCTGATTCGACCCGTTTTTCTATATATCGCTATATTACGAAGATTAACAGAGCGGTCAATGTTGTAGAAATTGCTGATAAATTTTCTATTCACCCCAACGTTGCGCGCTTACATCTGAGCAAGTTGGAAGAGGTTAAGCTGTTAAATTCCGCCTCCGACAAAAGCGGTCGCGGTGGACGCCCCAGCATTCTCTACTCGCTCTCAAACGAGGAAATTACGCTACAATTTCCCACAAAAAACTATCGAATGTTCGCGACAATAGCGCTCGACGCTCTACACACCTTTGGCAAGGAAGGTCGCGAAACCTTCTACAATATGGGCAGGATATACGGAAGAGAATCGGCGCTCCAAAAACTAATTAGAGACGGTATTAGTTTTGTTGATGAGCTTACTTTGGAACAAAAAATTAAGAGCATTATTGAGATCCTCGAAGCTGATGGTGTCAATCCACGGATTGAATTGGTTGATGATAATTCAATCTCTTTCTCACTGAATAGCTGTCTTTTTATTCGGTGTACAGACGAGGAGAAAAATGCGATGATCTGTACGATGCATAACAATATTTTCCGCGGTATTTTTGAAACCTTTTTCGGTGAAATTGACCTAATACGCGATGTCGATAAATGCAGCACAAGTTGTTGCCAGTTCTTCATCGTTCTATTGCCAATTAAATAAAGGAATTTATAATACAAAACAAAAAAACATCTGTTAATCCCAGATGTTTTTTTGAAACTTATAAGTCGCCTTCTCTATACCCTTATTAAAAATTATCACTTTAAAAACTTCTCCCATCTCACCGGGAGTTATTAGTTGACGAATCGCCCGATTAGTTTTAAGTTGCTGTTCTTGCTCAGATTTATTATTGCCTTGTCCGGTATTTTCAGAGAAAAAATCAAGAATACCGCTACTCATCAAAAAATTGCTTTGAAAATTATAATATATTTGCTCCATTCCCAGCTTTGCCGCTTCATTTATAATAGCGGAAAAATTAACATGCGTTGTAATATCTTGCTCACCAACCAACCGGTAGGGATTATCATTGGACTGATGCTGATAATAGCACATCAGGCTTCCATCATGCCTGCTTGTATCATACAGCACCTCAGCAAGGTGACCGTAATCAATTAACACAAGGTAACCACTGGCGAGCACGCCGGCCACGGATTCCAGCCAATCAATTACATCTAAATTAATCTCTGCTCGCTGCCCTTCTCGAAGTTCAATCTCGAAACTATAAAAATAATCAACAAGACGAATGTCGCTTAACGGGCCGGTTATCTCAACGAACTTTGAGTTCCCCTCATCCCAAGTAACGTAAACCTCACGCAACTCATCTGTTCGTTTTAATACGCGGTGCACAGGAAAAGCATCAACCAGTTCATTCGCAAAAATAATACCCTGAAAATTCTTCGGCAATTCATCAAGTGAACCAATTAATCTAACTTGCTCTTGGTGTTCGGTTAAGCGTTCATTTTGTAATTGTTCATGATATTTGCTTGCTTCCAGAAGATAATACCGAAAGTTCTTGTAAGTTGTAGGGTGCGCACTTTGCAACTCATCTAATAAATCTTTAGCAAACTTTCCATCACCGCCACCGATTTCTAAAAAATTTAGTTGTTCTTTATATCCCAATTGACTAAACATCTCGAGAAAGCTGTTTAATAAAGTCTTCGCAAAAACCGGGTTAACCGAAGAACTCGTGTAGAAATCAGCGGTCTTTCCAATTTTATCTCGTTGTCTCGTGTAATAACCATCCTCTGCGTCGTATAGCGCAAGTTGCATAAATCTATAAAAGGTGATCCTTTCATTAGGAGCACCCTTAATTTCTTTTATTATTCGTTTTTCCAACCGGTTAAGCTGGTTGTCCAATTACTATCTTCCCTTCCTCACCAAACAGATGTTGCATCAGCTTCTGGCCATTCTGCCAGATATTACGATTAATCTTATCAGTGTATTCAGCAATCGGTAAAATCAAATATTCACTTCTGCCAATTCCGCTTGTACGCTCCACATAAGTTGGTATCGCATCCACCTTTGTCAAAACAGTTTTGCCCGTCTTGAAATCCTTCTTCAGATACAGGTCAAGGATAACACCATAGTCTTTCCACTCGTCCCGTTGGTTGCTTATAAAGTTGCCCAAAGAATAGATTACGCCTTTGCCGTCAGCCTTCATCTCGACCGGTTGAACAACGTGCGGATGGCTACCCAAAACGAAGTCGACACCCGTATCAAGAATCATATCTGTCCAGCGTTTCTGCTCGCGACTTGGCAGGCGATCATACTCAATCCCATAATGAATCATCGCTAAGATATAATCTGTTTGGTTCTCCTGTAAACGTTCTACTTCTGCACTAATCATATCCATATCAAGTAGATTGACCATATATGGTTTACCATCCGGAAGCGGAATTCCATTAGTGCCATAGGTATAACTGATAACTCCGATCCGAATCCCAGAAACCTCAACAATCAAGCAGTTCTGCTGTTCTTCCTCGGTACGAGCACTGCCGGTATGATAAATTCCGTAATCATCGAGCACATCAAGCGTTTTAACCAGACCTGCTTCGTACTGGTCAAGGGTGTGATTATTCGCAGTTGTCAAGATATCAAACCCGGCCTCCTTTAATGTACGCGCTAATGAGATTGGCCCATTAAATTGCGGATAACCAAGAAACGGTATGTGATCACCGGCTATCGGTGTTTCCAGATTCCCAATCAATAAATCTGCTTGCGCAAAGATTGGTGCAACCTCGGTAAACATTTTGTCGAAATTATATTGTCCGGTTTTGTTATCATAAGCAGAGTGAACAACCGGCGAATGCATCATTATATCGCCAATCACCATCACTCTTATTTCCTGCGGATTTATTTGATAAAAAAATCCTTGGAAAATCAAACTAATAAATAAAAAGAATTTGATTAGTAGCAATCACATCACGCCTTATAAACTATTAAAGTCAACTAAGTAGGGATTAAACATCTTTTCGTGGTTAAGCCTACTTTCCTCACCGTGTCCCGGGTAAACAATTAAGTCCTCTTCGAATCTGAACAGCTTATCATTAATCGAATGCAAAATTTGCGTATGACTACCGCCGGCGAAATCAGTCCGTCCAATCGATTCTTTAAAGAGAGTATCTCCGGTAAACAAGTATTCATCTATCTTATAGGTGACTCCACCCGGGGAATGCCCGGGAGTATAAATCACATCGAAAATGAAATTTCCAACCTTTAACTTGCTATCGCCAATCAATGTACAAACTTCGGTTGAAATCCTTATCTCGCCAAAATACGGGAAATGAGTCGAACCGTTCATTTCCGGATTGCTCAACCAAGCAGCTTCTGCCTCATGAATATAGACAGGGGCAAGAAATTTATCTTGTAAATCATTAATTCCACCAATGTGATCGAAATGCCCATGCGTTATCAAAATTCCCTGCAAATCAAGTTCATGTTCCTCGAGAAATCGGATTAAAGCTTGTGGATTAAGACCAACATCAATAACCACTGCCTCTTTATCCTTGAATAGGACATATGAATTTACTGATATTGCGCTTAAGACAAATCGCTTTATTTGCATTCTAATCTCCTTATTCATCGATCATTCTATTTCTCCGAAACCTTAAATCGTTCTTTCAGTTCTGCTTTTACACGGTCCATCTCAGCATCAGAAACAACAACATATGGTGACTCCCATTCAGCTTCAAATTTAATAGTCTCAATATCACTGGATTGCAGTCCTTTGTATTTTAAGATAAGAGGAAGAATCTCTTCTTTACTAAAGCTTAGTTTAATATGATCACCGGCGGTATTCAAAATTCCAAATATATTGCTTAACCCGTTAACAGTCTTTAACTCATCGACAAAAGCTCTGATTATTTCTTGTTGCCTACGGTTACGAGCAAAATCATTAGAATCATTTCCGTCAGAGGAAAGACGGAAACGGGCAAAATCGAGCGCCTGCTTACCTGATAGCCTCTGTTCTCCCGGTCGCAAGTTAATATATGTTCCATCAGATTCACCAATATAGTGCATATATCTATCAACATTGACGGTAATACCACCAAGTTTATCGATAATCGCTTCAAAGCCTTTAAAGTCAAGAAAAGCATAATGTTCAACAGGAATATCCAGAAAATCCGATACAGCCTTCAGCAGTAAGTCAATTCCGCTGGCGGTTACCGGTTCCCCTCGATTTTCCTGCAAAATTTTCTCATGCTCACCAATCGAATATAGTGCATTTATTTTGTGATCACCGTAACCCGGAACTGTCACCTTAATATCGCGCGGTATCGATAGCAACGATGTTTTCTTCGTCTCCGGATTAAGAATCGCAACAATCAAAACATCAGTATTATAATTTATCATTCCCGGTCTTGCATCTAAACCGATTATCAAGGTGGCGAAGGCTCTGTTTTCTAAACGAATAACCTGTTCGCCATTTCCGTTAGGCTCCCCGATACCTGATTTTCCTTCAGCAATCTTATTAATAAAATTCCAATAAGTATAACCGCTGTAGGTAAACAGTCCAAGAATTGCAGCTAAAAGGACGATGGCTACACCTATCAATATTCGCCTTTGTAATTTTTTCCTCTGATCAACTCTACTTAATATAAGGTCATTCTCTTCAACTAACAAGTTAACACACTCCTAAATAGTTACACTGATGTACTAGCCGTTTCCCTTTAATACAAAGTCATTATCGTCAATTTTAGCGTGACGATCTTTATTGCTATTAAAAGATTCTCCTTACCCCTCTGTTCAATATTTTATCCTATTTAATCAACATATTTCATTATATAACTGCACTAACCGATAAACAAGTGCATTAAATATTGCGATTGTGATGAAAACTACAGCGAAATCAACTATAATTAAGCTATTGTATAGTTGCAAAAAATGCTATACTCAATCTTATTTATATTTTAGAAAGAGTGATGTTATTATAACCAGACAGAATGAAACGCCGCTTTTCACTGCATTAAAGGAATATGCTGCAAACAACCCCTTACAATTCCATATCCCGGGTCACAAAAAAGGTGTAGGAATCGACCCCGATTTTCGTGCTTATATCGGCGACAATGCGCTCGCAATTGACTTAATCAACATCGCTCCGCTCGATGACCTGCATTCACCACACGGAATTATCAAAGATGCAGAAGAGTTGGCAGCCGCAGCTTTTAATGCGGATTATACCTTTTTCTCTGTCCAAGGCACCAGCACTGCCATCATGGCAATGATTATGGCTGTCTGTTACCCGGGAGATAAAATTCTTGTACCAAGAAATGTGCACAAATCAATTCTATCCGGTATTATTTTTGCCGGCGCGAACCCGATCTTTATTCATCCGGAAATGGATGAAAAACTCGGGATTGCACACGGCATAACGCCACATTCTGTCAAGCGAGCGTTAGAGAAACACCCCGATACCAAGGCCATACTGGTAATCAATCCAACTTACTATGGTATCGCGGCTAATTTGCAAGCGATTGTGGATGTTGCTCATTCTTATCAGATTCCCGTACTGGTTGATGAAGCGCATGGAGCACATATTAACTTTAATTCTCGACTACCCCTTTCAGCGATGGAAGCCGGTGCTGACATGGCTGCTACAAGCTTACACAAACTTGGCGGTTCAATGACTCAGAGTTCAATTCTAAATATGAGGGGCAGTTTAGTTGACCCCAAACGGGTACAGGCAGTAATGAGTATGCTGACAACAACCTCAACTTCCTATCTCCTGCTGGCATCGATTGATGTTGCTCGGAGAAATCTTGCAACAAAAGGCGAGCAATTATTAGATACTGCAATTAATCTTAGCAATCACCTACGGTCCCATATTAATCTGATTCCCGGCCTTTATTGCCCGGGGCGCGAGATACTGGGAACTGAAGCAACCTTTGATCTGGACGATACCAAAATACTTATCAATGTAATCGAATTAGGAATTACAGGCTACCAAGCCGAACAGTGGTTACGCGATAATTATCGCATTGAAGTAGAACTGAGCGACCTATACAACCTACTATGTATTATTTCACTTGGAGATTCCGAACAAAGCATTGAAAAATTACTTACCGCTTTGCAAGAGTTATCGAAAGCTCATAATACAAACGGCAAGTTAAACCACATCGTTGTAAAGCTTCCGGAAATTCCTGCAATCGCATTATCACCAAGAGATGCTTTCTACTCAGAAACCGATAAGGTTCCGTTTAGAGAATCATCCGGACATGTAATCGCCGAGTTTATTACAATCTATCCACCCGGCATTCCTGTTCTTCTACCGGGCGAAGTGATTACGCAAGAAAATATCGATTATATCCTCAAAAATAAAGCAGCCGGCCTACCGGTACAGGGTTCTGAAGACATTGAATTAAAAACTGTCAAAGTAATAAAAGAAAGAAAAGCTATCTCTTTATACTAAAAAATAAGCCGCCAGTCGCGCTTGACTGACGGCTTATCGAACTTTTATACTCTTTCCAATATCCAATCAGAGAATAATTTAAGATATATTTCCCGCTCCGGCTCATTAAATACTTCATGATAAAGTGATGGAATATTTAGATAAGTTATTAACTCACGATTAACTAACTTAACAAATTCGTCAGCTTTATCAGGATTCACTAATTGATCCTCACCTGCTTGCAGGAACAATACCGGTAACCCCGCTTGATTGATTGCTTCAACATCATCCCAGGCTTTTCTCATCGCAGTTTGAAATTCATAGAACAGGCCGGCACTAACTTTCCCGTAATTCAACGGATCAACACCGTATTCTTTGATGATGTCAGGGTGTCTGCTAACATGCTCCGGCTTAATTCCACTGTCTAATTTAACCATCGGTGCTATCTTTTGCAATATGCCGGCAAGCCATTGTTGCCAACCCGGCACTTCCAACTTAACGCTAAGTGATGGTGATGTAACAGCAACCCCGGAAAGTACTCCCTCAACGTTCCGTTTCTCAAGATAACGAAGTACAATCAATCCGCCAAGACTATGCCCATATAGAAATATCGGCACACCTTGCCACTTATCGCGTGCATACTCCAACCATTCATCAACTTGATTTAAATAGTCATCAAAACTATTAATATGCCCAAGCGGTAATTTTGAAGTCCCAAATCCCGGCAAATCACCACCCACCATGATAATTCCTTGGCTATTCAGCCATTCTCCAACATGTTTATAACGACCAAAGTGTTCGCCTAAACCATGGACAGTAAGAACAATAGCCTTTGGTTTATCGATTACGTATTCAATAATCCTTGCCATTTCAGCTCCTCCATCTATACAAAGTGATTAAATTTATCTTATCATTAAATCAACGATTTCACTAATACATATTTTATGCTCATTCCCGGATTGATCCCGAAGCAAGAGAAAACCTTGTGTAGCATCACATCCCACAACTTGGCCGGTTAAAGGTTGCTTTCTATCTGCTAACCAGATGTTAAGCTCTAAATCATTGATTACAGCCGTCTCCCAATCCTGTTGCCATTCCTCAAAGTTCGCCTGTGTATTCTCTAAATGATCTTTAGATGTATCGCGCCTTTCCACGTTGCAATTATTCAGTAACTGACGATGTTCCGCCAACATCATTCGACTGCCTTCCCACAAAAGATTACCCCGTTTCATTTCTGATGACCTCCAATTTTATTTGCTCGATCGAAGAACAATCCCTTCGGCAACAAAGAAGAAGCGCGAAAAATCGAAGTTTTCCCGTATTTGTTACGAATCTGGTCCATCGCTGTACTGATCCTTTCATTTTTTACTACATCATCAAACAAATCAAGTTGCACCTCTAAATAATCTTCGAGTTGAGTTAGACTAACACTAACGCTCCGAATTGGTGTTCCATTCCAATGTTCACTAAAAATAATTCGACATGTATCGTAAATTTCTAAAGTATCTGAAGTCGGCGCCGGTAATGTAAGCTGGCGGTTAAAACCATTATATGCTTCCAAATCAGCCCCCCGAATATAAACGTTAACAGTCCTTGCTTTCATACCAATACCCCGTACTCGCCTACCTACCTCTTCTGATAACTCGAGCAAAACAATTTCAATATCCTCTTGTCTCTCGTAGTCACGAGGCAGGGTGATACTATTACCCACACTCTTATGTTTTTCAGTCGAATTATTGGTTACCGGTGAATAATCGATGCCATGGGAACTAAGCCAGAGCACCTGTCCGTTAATACCAAATCGCTTCTGCATGTCAGCCGGCGGCCGATTGGCTAAATCACCAATCGTATATACACCGATTCGCTCAAGGTTACGGCGCATTCGATTACCAACACCGAACAACTTTACAATCGGTAAGTCAGCCGTTAAAGGTCGATAAGTATCAGCATTTAATCTAAAAATGCCGGTCTCATTTTTCTTCGCAAAATTATCACAAGCCATCTTGGCTTGAATCTTATTATCACCAATACCCACCTTAGCGTATACCCCAACCTCATTGTAGATTCTTTCCTGAATCTTACATGCAATCTCATCAGCCGATCCAAATAGTGACATTACATTGGTCACATCAAGGAACTGTTCATCGATCGAAAATACCTCTACTTCATCAGTGAATTGATTTAAGATGTCGGTAATCCGGACAGAAGCCTCAATATATTTGCTCATTCGTGGCCTCACAAAAACAGCGTCCGGGCAAAGATTCTTAACCTGCCAGATTGGCATAGCTGTCTTAACACCGCATTTTTTAGCCGCCGGATTCGCAGCCAAAGTGATGCCATGTCGTTTCTCCGGATCACCGCAGACAACCACCTTTTTCCCTTTCAAAGACGGATCAGCCGCCTCCTCAACCGCAGCAAAAAAACTTTGGATATCAACTAAAAATATTGTTCTCGATTTCTTTGTCATCATAATCACTCACTAATAATCCATTCATTTTATCAACCTGTTAGTTCCATTATACAATAGAATCCAGAACAAATGTTCTATTTTTCATAAAAATAAAAGAGATTGCAGTTGTTGTGCAATCTCTTTTAAAATAGTAAAAACTAATCAACAAGCTTCTCGTAAGCTTCTACCACTAATTCCCATTCCTTATCGTCTTCTATATCTACAAGGAATTCTTCGCCATCTTCTTCTTCGATTCGCAGGATAACGCCTTCTTCATCAGCATCATCGCAAGCAACAAGTACCGCATATTCTTGATCTTCGATTTCGAAAACAGTTAAAATAGCAAATTCCTTTTCTTGACCACTTTCATCAATTAGCATTACTGTTTCTTCATAATCAGTGTTGCTACCACATCCGCAATTACCGTGACCATCGCACATATTAAAGCCCCCATTCATATATAATAAAATTATTCTAAGCTATACAACTCAAGTTGATTATACACAATGCCTCTTCAACTTGTCCACCTATTTTCGCTCTAATCGACACCACAATTAACGTGGAAATACGGTTTCTAAGACCGTGCGAATCTCACTGTCTGTTAAATGTTCCCAAAACAAATGATTATAAATTAATAAATCAAGATGTAAGTGTAGTCCAAGATCATTGCCCTCAATCCCATAGCTTGTACCTGAATTGCCAACATATCCGAGCAGCTGCCCTTGCTTAACCTTACTACCAACCTGAACCTGCTCATCAATACTAGTCATGTGTGCATAACGTGCCATCACGCCATTTTCGTATTGAACCCAAACTGTTCTTCCCCGCAGCCCATCCAAGATATACTGCGGTGTATGAGATAGAGTCGCCGAAAAGTTTAGAATATCATCGCGATTCTGTTCTGTATATTCAACATAGTCATGATCCGCCCGCACAACTACCCCGTCAGCAACCGACAAAATAGGCGTGGTTCGAGTAACATTAATTCCTGTATAACCGCTATACCAGTCGAGCCCCTCATGCGTTCCGTTTCTGTATGGCCGTGGTGCACCCGGCATCTGCGAATCTCTGGTTGTTACATGTGCCCCAGTCAGTGGCTTAGCTAAAAATGATAGATATTCCACCAAATCGTCTGTCGTATAATCGGGAAAATTCTGTTCAAATTCCAAGTATTGATTGCGGCTCACACCACGATAATCATAAGTCGGATAGACCTCAGCTTGCATATTGCTAAGGTCTATTTTACTGCGGTAATTAAATAAATTGTGCAGTGTATCTAAGGTAATAAAAACCTCGTTCTCAGAATTAATAAACGGCTGATCATTATTGGGAAGCATAACTCCATTTTTGGCGATAACCGGCGTTTCCTTAAGCAAATAATACCGGTCGTCGCTATTATAGAAAGTTGCAACCCCTTCGAAACTATCATAATCATAAGCTAAACCGTAATATCCACATACTTCCGGTAAGGAAATCATTGCTTGCTCACCAATCTTTAGTACTGAAAACCGATCACCTTTTAAAACCGGATAATAAGCCTCCGGTAAAAATGCAGGCACACCGCTAATTTCTTGATGTATCAACGCCTGAGCTCGTATTGCTTTACCAATTTCATCACTCTTCAGTCCGGCTTTACAGTCTCGCTGGCTATACAAGTAACCTAATGTAATTAAGCAAACGATTAACAATAATATAACGATAATTAGTATTTTTCTTTTGGTACTCATCCTTTATGCTCCTGTCTTGTAGATTAGTTTCGCAATTTTCTATAAAAAAAGCCGATCCCATCAAGGCCGACTTTTTCATTGGTTTATTCTATTTATACATTATTTTCAACGCAATCGCAATTATTTTCCGGTTTATTTAACAGCTATAATTTTCTCGCCAATCTTCTTAAACTCATTCGCTGTGGATGGACCGCTAATTAATGCCTCAACTTTATAATTCCCGGTTAACACAAAGTTAATATTCTCGAATAAATTAATATATTGGAAACTATTCTCCTTAGTAGCATCGAAACCCTGGACTGTACTCTTAGCAACAATCTCCCCTTCCGGGTCTACCAACTGGACCATGATTTCAATCTCTTCATAAGGCAAATTGTCCATTTCACAGAATACATGGAAACTAAAATTATAACGTTGAGTCTTATTCAATTTCCCAAACGGCGAATAGACCAGATATGACTTGTTCTCTTTGTCATAGACCGGATTAGCGGTAAACAACATATTAACATTTGGCTTCGTTAAAACAACAGTTTTATTGGAACCATCCCAGCCGACAATAACACCAAGGTTCTCGGAAACTGCACGTAAAGGTACCATCGTTGACCCTTCCATAATGATAGCCGGCACAGAACCCTCAATAGCATTCTCTCCCAATTTAACCTTCACTATTTCGTAACCTTTAAAATAACCATATAGGGCATTAGTTCCGTAAACTGTCATCACATTAAAAAACAAAAAAACCACAAGAAACAATATTAGTTTTTTCTTCATTCCAAGCACCGCCACTGTAATTATAGAAATAATCTATAAGATTTAATATTTTTTTAATATTTTCGAAATATCTCTTTAACTATATTATACACGTGAATGCATAAAAAGTTTCGTTTGTGGTAAAACACCGCTACAACCTCCAACTACTTGTGTCCCCTTCTCAAGCGGCTCAAGTACTCATTGTAGCCTTTAGTACGCAATTCACATGCAATGCACTCACCACAACCATCACCAACAATCCCCTTATAACAGGTGACTGTTTCCAATCGGATTAAATCAATAACCCCAAGTTGATCCGCCAATTCCCACACATCAGCCTTAGTCAACCACATGAGTGGCGTCTCAATCACAAAATCATATTCCATAGCCAATCGCAATGTCTTCTCCGCAGATCTAATAAACTCATCGCGACAATCCGGATACCCGCTATAATCAGTTTCCGATACCCCAAGCACAATGTTCTTTATCGACCGCCCCATTGCAAAAATCGCCGCATAACTCACAAAAAGCAGATTCCGCCCCGCAACGAATGAGCTCGGCAACTCCCTATCATCATGCCCGCTAGCGACTGCGATCTCTTCCCGCGTAAGCGAGCTTGCTGCCAATTCATTGAGTAACGGCAGACGCAAAATTTGGTGTTCTATGCCCGCTTTTTCACAGATTTTCTTTGCTTGTTCTATTTCAAGTCGATGCTTCTGCCCGTAATCAAAAGAGAGTGCAACCACCTCTTGATAACGCGATTTTGCCCAGAACAGACAGGTTGTACTATCCTGCCCGCCGCTCAAAATTACTACAGCACTTGATTTCATCTTACTCACCTATCCCCTATTGCAAAGCAGCATCAATTCATTATTGAGTGCCGGATTCGTAACGAACTCTCCACGCAGGGTAGAGGTGACCGTCTTGGTATTCGGTTTCTTAATTCCTCTTGTCGTGATACAAGCATGTTCGCCTTCAATAATCACGGCGACGTTTTCCGATTCGGTAATCAGTTGCATCACCTCTGCAATATCAGACCCGATCCGCTCTTGAAGCTGCAATCTGCGGCCAACCATGTCGACTACGCGAACGATTTTGCTAAGACCGATTACCTTTTTGTTTGGTATATAAGCTACAGTCGCCTTCAGATTATACATCAGCGCGATATGATGCTCACAATGACTGAAAAACTCTATGTCTTTCAGTATCACGATATCCTTCTCATGTCCTACGATTAAATCGTCTTCAAAAGTCACATTAAATAGGTCTGCAATCTCCCGGTTGCTGTACTGAATTCCCTCGAAACGTTCCTCATACATAGCAGCAACACGTTTAGGAGTTTCCTTAAGGCCTTCTCGGTCCGGATCCTCACCCAGCGCGACCAGAATTCCCCTCATATGCCCTTCTATCGCCTTTTTATCAATCGCCATTCTTATACCCCCCTGCGGTCCTTATCCCAGATAATTTTGTGTAATTGAAGTTGTAATCTCACATCATTTAATCCATGATTGTGCATATAATCGACAAGCATACTTGGCTCAATCATTCCAAAAGCCGGGCTCAGATAAACATTAGTCTTTTCTTGCAACCGGTACTTGCTCAGTAGCTCTCTCACCGGTGCTAACTCTACTATATCCTGAACAACAAATTTTATCACATCATTTGTTCCCAGGAGCGCTATATTGCTTTCTAACATCTGTGGTTCCATCCCGCTTAACGGCAACTTATAATCCATTGTAATAGATAGATTGTCACATTGTAACTCAGCATAAGTATCAAGCGGTATGCTGCCATTAGTTTCTATCTCTATGCGGAGATCAGGATTTTTAGTCAGCAATTTTATTAATTCAAGTATTCCTTCTTGCTCAAGCGGTTCACCACCGGTTAGTGTAACGTTTTTGATGCCCGTACTAATAATATAGTTATAAATTGACTCCGGTGTCACCAGTTCATACAGCACATTTGGCTCATTGGCCCAACCGGTATCGCAATAATTACATGATAGGTTGCACCCAGCAAAACGGATAAAAACAGCCAATTCACCGGCACGCAATCCTTCGCCATTGATACTAACAAATCTTTCAACAACCCGATATTGCATTTAGTACCACAACCTATTCTTCATATATTGCGCTATTGGTAGGTGTCTCATAAACAATAACCTTCCGTACCGCGAATTGTGCCTTTTTTAGTTGCCGATAAAAATATGCAGCGAAATTCTCAGCTGTAGGTCGAAAATCCACAAAGTTGATAGCGAATCCATCTTGTTGTAACTGTTCCAATGTTGCCACGCGCATCGTACCGGTTTCGATAATAAGTACATGATCGAACGGATCAACCAACTCGCGTAAGGCACTTTTTAATATTGAGAAGTCAACAACCATTCCCGCATGTTCACCTAATTCGATTAGCGTGTCGGCAGATACTTCAACTTCAACGCGCCATCTATGTCCGTGAATGTTGCCACACTTACCTTTGTAACCCGCAAGGAAGTGGGCACTGTCGAAACTCTGTTCAACTCTTAGTGTATACATCTAAATCACACCTCTATCTATTATATTTCATGCCATAATAACAGCAACCGATTGCTCCGTTATATTGGGGGGCCGTAACTGTGAATACCTCGTCATAATCTGCCTGCAAGTAGTGGAGAATTGCCGGATTTAATGCAACTCCGCCGGTAACTACAATACGATTGCCCGGCAACTTACTAAGGAGTGGTCGTAAACGGCGATAGAGCGAATAATTCACACTCGCGCAAAGTTTTGGTAGCGACACCCCTTCTGTAATTTTCCCAATCAACTCTGATTCAGAAAAAACCGAGCAGGTCGAATTGAGTAGTAAAGGATCCTCCGTATGCTGGCACAATTCTTCAAGCGGGACTTCGAGTAGGTTAGCCATATTCTCAATATATCTACCTGATGAAGCGGCACACTTATCGTTAAGTTCCATGTCTGTGATGATTCCTTTTTCAACCTTAACCACCTTTACATCTTGGCCGCCGATATCAAGTAAGATAAAATCTTTTAAATTCAGTTGATAAAACACCCCATAGACATGAGCCTTCAGCTCATTAATTGCTTTAAATTGCGCAAATTCATAATTGTTCCTGCCATAGCCGGTCGAAATCGCGTAATCAATTTCACCAACTTCAAGCTTATTTAAATCAACCGCTAAACCATCAACTTGTTTGCAATAATCACGGTAAAAATTGATTGTGCTTAATTTAAATTTCTGCTCAATCTTTCCATTGTCCATCAGCACGACCTTAACCTCTCTACTGCCTAAGTCAATACCTAATATTCGCATCTAATCAACCTCCTTTAGATCAAGAAGCATATCAATAAACGCCTCTAAGCGAAGTTTCGTGCGAGCATCCAGATGATTTAACTTGTCGCCCTCAATAGTTAGCACCGGTATATCTAAAGTCTGTTTAATAATAATATCGTCAATGCTTCGATAACAGGAAGCCTGTGTATAATGAATAATTCCGGCAAGCTTACGTAGTCTAATCTGCTCTTTAATCTCTTCTAATCTAAACTCCAGACTATAGGGATAGGTATAGTCATAGTACTGCTCATAAATCGTCTGCCCCTCAGTCGCACGTGGAAAAGCAAATTCGCGCTGCACCTCATTATAAACAAAACGAGCTCCGAACTGCTCCACATAGTTATAGAGATCCCCGGTCATCGGCGGTACACCGATAAAACCCAAGCGGAGCTGATCACTATATGGCTCGCGCATTAACGCATCTGCTTGTAACTTGCTAAGATCATCTGCATATTGCTTAACATCACCGTTAAAATCACTCATCGAGAGCTGCAACAGGTGATTTTCCCAACCGCTTAGTCTGTTCTCTTCGTAAGTTAGTCGATCCAGCTCCTTTGCGAGGAGACGTACAGGTAGAAGCGAAAGACGCACCCACTCAGTCGCTTCCAACGTCGTTCCAAAGTGCTCAATAAAACGGTCAATTGAGGACCGCACATCGACCAATTGGTGTGAATACGGATAGGAGAAAGCATGTACCTTCACCCCATGATACTCAAGTACCGTCAACAATGCACGCGTATTGGAACAATCCCCTTCCACGATGCCGATAATTTCTTCAATATTGTATGCGATGCAAGCACCAAAAATTCCTTTGATCCATGCACAGGAATTTTTCGGGAAGCCGGCTTTTTCTGCAAAATCAATATATTCATGATATTTTTCAGATGCGATAAAAAGGTTGTTAATATCAACCGGTTGATAACCGGCCGCGATTAGAACCTCAATTGGTGCTGTAGTTGTTAAACCAATTTTTTTCATACACATCACCTTATTCTCTCAAAGGGCTGATTCGCCCACAAGAAAGACTACCTTAAGGTAGTCTGATACCTAGTTTTGTTTTAAGACAGGATGGATTGCGAACTGTCATCAAGTTATTCTATTAGTGCTGTTAGGGTAACATATTTAACGCTAATAGTAAAGAATGGAAAGAGCTCTGTTAAGTGTAATCTTGTTAATTTCCTCGATTTCTTCTTTTCGCGGCACCGCTTGATAAAGGTCCTTATTATCTTCCCATAACTCCGGCAAAATAAGCGGCGAATACTCCTGCCACGCTTTAATCCAGTCGGCAGGCAACTTCCCGGTTGCTAATTGAGCCTGACCTGTCATCTCCAACCAAATCAGTGACCACGCACGCGGTACCACTCGCCAAATATCGTAACCACCGCCGCCAACTGCAATCCAGCGATTATTACAGTATTTGTGTGCCAACTCTTTTGCTATCCGTGGGATTACACGGAAAGTCTCAATTGAAGTATTAAGATGCGTTAATGGATCGAAAAAATGCGAATCCGCACCGTTCTGACTGACAATAATATCCGGTTTAAAGTACTCAGCTATCTCAGTCGCCGCTTTTTCGTAAACGCTAATAAAAGATTCGTCCTCGGTAAATGCATCGATCGGCACATTAAAAGCATACCCATAGCCGGCTCCGTTGCCACGTTCATTGACATTCCCTGTACCCGGAAAAAGATATCTTCCCGTCTCATGAATCGACAATGTACAGACTTGGCTCGAATCATAAAAAGCATCCTGAACACCATCACCATGATGACCATCAGTATCAATATAAAGAACACGCAAATTATATTTATCTACTAAATATTTAATTGCAATTGCTGAATCATTATAAATACAGAAACCGGAAGCTTTATTTCTAAAGCCATGGTGTAATCCACCGCCGATATTTAACGACTGACAGAATCCACCTTCCATCACGCTTTCAACAGCTGTTAATGTTCCGCCAACGACAAGGGCGCTAATTTCATGCATATTCTCAAAAATCGGTGTATCTTCACTACCAATTCCGTAGGGCATTGTCTCTTCCGGTGTCAGTTCACCTGCCCCGGCGCGCTTAACAATCTCAATATAGCTTGGATCGTGGATCAGTGCTATCTCCTCATCCGTCGCTTTACGGGGTGAGATAATCTGTTTAGGGTTTATTGCTTTCATCTTGTTAAGTAAATCGAGCGTTATTTGAATACGTATCTGATTAAATGGATGATTTTCACGAAACTTGTAGCTTAAAAATTGATCGGAATAAATAAATGAAGCGCCTTCACACATGATCACTTATTCCCGGAAAGTTTGGCCAGAGTACATTATGACCTTTACTTTTTAACTTATTTACAATCTCATAAGGGTTCATCGTCTGAACTCTTAATACGATTATTTTGTAGCTATCATCCAATTGGTCAGGATATACAAGAACGTTATCTATTTGCAAGCGCTCCTCCGCAATTAGGTTAACGATGTTTGCCAGGGCACCGGGCACATTTTTAATCTTTATCTCAATCTGTGAACTCGGAGTTAGTGCTCCAGTCAAACTAATCAATGTATTAAGCATATCTTTATCTGTTACAATACCGACAAGATTTCCCTCTCTCACAACCGGCAGACAGGAAATCTCCTTCTCATAGAAGATCGCAGCAATCTCTTCAACGAACTCAAAGGGATGCACAGTCTTAACATCCGTCTTCATAATTCGTTCAACCGGTGTCTCAAGTACTTCATTATCCCAATCCTTTTCAAAGATTGAAGGCCATGCATCCCTAATATCGCGATCAGATATAATCCCAATCACATTATTTTTATCATCAATAATCGGGATATGATGGAAACGGTTTTCTTGCAAGATCGTATAGGCCTGCTTAATTGAGTCCTCCTTTTTTAAAGTTACTACATTCTTAGTCATTATTTGTTCAACAAGCATATCAACACCCCTTTCACAAAATTACTTTAATACATATATTGATTTTTAAGACGTATCGAATCGAAACGTCGAACACTCTCATTGCTTACTCGGCTACCAATCCGCACTGTTAGACAGTTAGCTGAATGCGTACAGATGTCTGGGTCATCTGTCGCCATATATTCAAGCCCACCGGCAAGCATTACCTTTCTAATTATTTTACGATAATCAGCAGCAGTTACACCTGTCCCATAGAGATCCCAGTGCCAATAATAATTAGTTGCGATTATTATATAATCCTCCATTGCATCATCGAGCATGGTCACTCTAAGTAAATTCTGCGCAATTTTGTAACCGCGAAATTCCGCGATTACCTCAATTGCCCCCAGTTCTAAAAGGTTATCCATATTGCTCTCCGACCAACGTTCGAGTTCATCCGGATAATGATAGGTCACATAACCCACAATTCGCTGATCAATTCTTGCAAGTATAATTCGCCCTTCCGGACTTTCCGCAATCTCTTTAAGCGCCTCATACTGTTGGTCGGCAGGCCTAAAAGTAGATAATCCTTCATCCATATAATATGATTCCAACTGCTCAAGCAAAACCGGTCCTTCAATCACTACCTGTTCATCACCGGCAAGAATCTCTATTCGATTAAACATCTTTAAATGTTGCATTAACCATTCATCCTTATTACCTATATTTAGCCATCTATAGTATACTAATAAAACATACATACTTGAATAATAATTAGCTCGTTTCTCCTAATCTAATCGGAGTTTCTATGATATAATTTTATCACAAAACTTCTTGGATAACAGTGACAAACAAAAAGATAAGCGGGTGATTTAATTGCCGGAACTAATTAAAGCAAAGACCGGAAAACATAATCTTGCGAATTACGAATTAGCCGTGGCGAATTTCGAGTGGGAAGATTTATCGAAAAATTTTAGCTGGAACAATACCGGTCTGATAAATCTTGCGCATGAAACAATCGACCGTCATGCAGTCGGCAAGACAGCCGGTAAAACTGCTCTAATCTACGATTCTCACAATCGCAAAGAACAGTACACATTTAAAGAACTATCTACCCTTTCCAACCAAGCGGCTAATATTCTTCGCAATGTAGCTAATGTTCAAGCCGGTGATCAGGTAGCGCTTTATCTACCGCGTATCCCTGAGTTATATATCTTTCTGATTGGGATTCTCAAAAATGGTGCGGTTGTCAACCCCCTTTACCCGGGCTATCGGACCAGTGCAATTGAGGACCGACTTTCTGATAGCAAAGCTCGCGTTCTAATTACAACTAATGAATTACTTGAGTACGTACCGCTAACCAAACTTTCAACTTTGGAAAAGGTAATTATTATCGATGAAGATTCGGTAGCGAGCAATGATTTATTTATTAATGCTAAGGATGAATTTGCTCGTGCAAAAACCGAATTTGCGATTAGTTGGTTAACGCTTGAAGATGATATATTACTTCACTATACATCAGGTTCTACCGGCAAGCCCAAGGGTGTATTACACACTAACCATGCTATGCTTCAATACTATCAAACCGCTAATTGGGTACTGGATCTAAAACCTAATGATATATATTGGTGTACTGCCGATCCCGGATGGATTACCGGAACCACTTATGGAATCTTTGCTCCCTGGCTGATGGCATCTACAGTTCTTATCTGTGGCGACCGTTTCAATCCAAGCTACTGGTATCAATTAATCGATGAATATCAAGTTTCTGTTTGGTATAGCTCTCCTACAGCTTTCCGCATGTTGATGGGCGCTGACCAAGAGCAACTTAAAAAATATAAACTTAGTTCGTTAAGACATATTCTAAGTGTCGGTGAACCACTAACTCCCGATATCGTTCGTTGGTCTGTAAGAGAATATGGAATTCCTATTCATGACACTTGGTTTATGACAGAGACCGGTGCACAGATTGTCTGCAACTATCCTGCAATGGATATTAAACCCGGCTCAATGGGCAAAACACTCCCGGGCATAAAAACCGGTGTAGTTGATGACGATGGGAAACTCCTCCCACCATATACGCTAGGCGTTCTTGCTATCAAAAAAGGATGGCCTGCTATGCTAAAAACGATCTTTAATAATGAAAATGAGTATCAGAAATATTTCACCGGCGATTGGTTTATAACCGGTGACTCTGTCTATTATGACGAAGATGGCTACATCTGGTTCCAAGGCAGAATTGATGATATCATCAACGCAGCAGGTGAACGGATTGGACCTTTTGAAGTTGAGAGTAGAATCGCTGAGCACCCTGCTGTTGCCGAAGTTGGTGTAATCGGCAAACCGGACCCTGTAGAAGGTGAAATTATTAAAGCGTTTATCTCACTTAAACATAATTACCAAGCTTCCGAGCAACTACAAGAGGAAATTCGTGATTATGTGAGAACAGGCCTTTCGCGACACGCAGTGCCAAAAGAGATCGAATTTATCGATGAATTGCCTAAAACGCGAAGCGGAAAAATAATGCGGCGCGTGCTCACTATTAAGGAATTAAATCTTCCCGACAGCGATCTGACATCGTTAGATTAAAATAATTGTTGAAATAGTGAATGACTGTTGCTATAATACGAATAATACTTTGTCGCGTTAAAGCGATAAAGGTATGAAAGATGGAGGAGAGAATATGAAAAAGAATATTAAATTTGTTTTACTACTTATTTTGACAGCTGTACTGATAGTTGGCTGCACAAGCAAACCAACCGGTGATAATGAAGGACCCGGAGGAAAAGAAGAAAAAACATTCGCAATCGGTATTATCCAAATTATTGAGCACGACGCACTTGATTCCTCACGCAGAGGTTTTATGGACGCCCTTGCGGCTAACGGCTATATTGATGGTCAAAATGTAAAATTTGATTATCAGAACGCCCAAGGTAGCCGTGATACACTTACTACTATTGCTCAAAAATTCGTTACCGACAAAAAAGATTTGGTTCTTGCAGTTGCTACACCATCTGCACAATCAATAGCGCAACAAACTGATACAATTCCAATCGTGGTTACTGCGGTAACTGATCTTGTTGATGCCGGTTTAGTAAACTCTAATGAGAAACCCGGTAGAAACGTTACAGGCACAACTGATATGAATCCAATTAAAGAGCAACTTTCTTTAATCAAGGAACTTGACCCATCAGTTAAAGTTGTCGGTATTATCTATAACACCGGTGAACCAAACTCAGAAATCCAAGTAGAAATCGCTCAGTCTTATGCTGACGAGCTTGGTTTTAGATTCGAACTTGCCGGAATTAGTAATAGTTCTGAAGTAAAACAAGCAGCTGACTCTTTAGCTACCAAAGTTGATGCGTTTTATGTCCCAACCGATAACACAGTTGTTGCGAGCATTGATTCAATCTTGACTGTTGCCGAAACACTTAAAATTCCGGTTATTGCCGGTGAAAGTGATACAGTAAGAAATGGTGCAATCATGACATATGGTCTTGATTATTATAAACTGGGATATCAGACAGGTGAAATGGCAATTAAAATTTTAAAAGGTGAAGCAAAACCTGCAGATATGCCGGTTGAATCTCAGAAAGATATGACTCTAACAATTAACTTAGCAGCAGCTGAGAAAATGGGAGCTACTGTTCCGCAATCTCTGCTTGACCGTGCTGACGAGATAATTAACGAATAATTTAGGATTTTACATCATGGGGAGTGTTTAGATGGGTATTATTATTGGCTCACTCGAGCAAGGTTTAATTTATGCAATAATGGCGTTAGGAGTATTTATTTCTTTTAAAATACTAAGTTTTCCTGATTTATCAGTAGATGGTAGCTTCCCAATGGGGGCTGCTATCTCTGCTTTATTGATAACAAGTGGCGTTAATCCACTCTTATCACTACTCTTTGCGTTTTCCGGCGGTGCGCTTGCCGGTCTGTTTACTGCTCTACTAAACACCAAAGGGAAAATCGACGGATTACTTGCAGGTATTTTGACGATGACTGCTCTTTACTCAATCAACCTGAAAATTATGGGTACGGCTAATCTGTCAATCTATCGTCATCGGACAATATTTACGCCTCTACGCGAATTAAGAGCTAATCTGCTTGCCAATTATGGTGAGACCAAATTCATCTTAACACTTAACCAATGGCTGTTTGTAATCGTATTAGCTCTTGCTCTTTATGCAATCAAAAAGTCACTTGACTGGTTCTTACGGACAGACTTCGGTCTTGCAATCTGTGCGACCGGTGATAATCCAAAAATGATTAGAAGCTTTGGTGTTAATACAAACCTATCTACCGTTGTCGGCCTAATGCTTGCCAATGGACTTGTGGGCCTTGCCGGCGGAATGCTCGCTCAATATCAAGGTTATGCTGATGTACAGATGGGAATCGGAATGATCGTTATCGGTTTAGCATCCGTCATTATCGGTTATGTTATTTTTGGCTCGAAAAGTATTAAACGAGCTACCTTTGCCGTATTAATCGGGGCAATTATCTATCGCTTCGTAATTGCACTTGCTATCTACCTACCTTTCATCGGACCTACCGATATGAAGTTGATAACTGCAATCATCGTTATAATTGCACTTGTCTTCCCGAATATTTCTAAGAATTTCAAACAACGTCTTGGTATTAATAAGAACTCAAAAAATGAAATTACAACAGACCTGGGGGAGGTTGATTAAATGTTACGTCTAGAAAATGTATCTAAAACCTTTAACTTTGGTACTGTTAATGAGAAGGTGGCCTTAAATAAAGTAAGCCTTCATTTAGAACCAGGTGATTTCATGACGGTAATTGGTACGAATGGTGCCGGTAAATCAACTTTGATGAACGCTGTTGCAGGAGTCTATGGTGTAGATAGTGGAACAATTTTCATTTACGGACAAGACATTACTAAACTGATGGAATACCAAAGAGCAAAATATATCGGTCGAGTCTTCCAGGACCCGATGGCAGGAACTGCACCCAATATGACAATTGAAGAAAATCTTACTATGGCATATAAACGTGGTCAGGTACGCAAATTGAACATGGCAATCACTCATAAGAAACAGGACTTGTTTAGGAGCGAGCTTGAGGTTCTGGGTTTAAACTTAGAAAACCGCTTAGAGCAGAAAGTTGGTGTTTTATCAGGTGGCGAAAGACAGGCATTGAGTCTTCTAATGTCAACCTTTACTAAGCCAAAAATATTGCTGCTTGATGAACATACTGCTGCTCTCGATCCAAAACGTGCTGAGTTAATCAACAACCTAACTCACCGGATTATTTCAGAAAACAACCTAACAACATTGATGATTACACACAACATGGAACAGGCCTTAAAATTCGGAAATCGGTTAATTATGATGCATCGCGGAGAAATCATCATTCACCTTGACGCTGAGGAAAAGAGAAAGATGACAGTGCCGGATTTAATTAAAGCTTTTGAGGATTTAAAAGGTGAGAGTTTCGCATTGGACCGAGCAATCTTAAATTAATAATAAACATCAAAAAACCCTTCTACTGACAGTCAGAAAGACTGAGAGTAAAGGGTTTTATTTTGTTTGCCTAATATTAATTTCCGCTACGATTCGCTGAGCATACTCCTCGTTAAAATCTGAGTGGAGCATTACCGATCGGGGCGAATTATCTTCAGTTCGGTATTCAATTCTAACATAGCTCTTTTGCTTACTATCTTCTTCGATTTTTACAACTGAACAATTTGTAATTCGTTTAATAATGATCGTGAATAATTCCTTCTTGTGGTCATCAAAAACAACTAATTCCTTGGAAATATGCAGTGTTCCCACGACATTTATCTCCTTTATCGTCGTCGTTCCGCCTGCATAAGTAATCGGATTAAAGGATTTTGTTATATCCGGTATCTCGCCCGCTTTGGGCATTGACCTAGTGTTAGGGGCCAACATATGTTTTAAAATATATATTATTATAAGAATCAAGAGGATATAGATTATCGCTCTGATTGCTAATCCTAACATTTAACTCATACCCTTCGTATTAAATATAATGGTGACTCGGACTGGTCTCGAACCAGCGACCCCCACCCTGTCAAGATGGTGCTCTCCCAGCTGAGCTACCGAGTCAAGCCATACTATGAATAGTAGCAATCATTACAGTCAATGTCAATATTTTAGTATAGTTTCATCAGCTTAATTGTCCGATATTATGTATTGCAAACCTGTTTTAATAAGATGATAAGATATCTTAATAATTTCAACATACCAACTTAATATTATAGTGATATATTACAGTTACCGATAAGGATAAGGATAAAGAGAAAGGATAAAGAGAAAGGATAAAGAGAAAGGAGAAATAATAAATGAAACATAAAAAACTTGTTATCACACTAATAATTGTAATTGGTCTTGTTCTGGTTGCAACTCCGGTATTAGCAGCGACCGGCTTTTATGGACAACGGGCTAACTGCGATGGCACAGGTAAATTCTTAGAAGGTTCTAATCATGAACTAATTGCTGATACACTTGGTCTGTCATCTGACGAATTATGCGAATTACGCAGTTCCGGTAAATCAATAGCGCAGATTGCTGCCGACAAAGGAGTAGATATCACTGAACTCGTCTCTACTATTGGGCAAGGAAAGAATGGCAAACAATTTCGAGGCTTAGAAAATGGACAAGGTCAAGGAATGGGTCAAGGTAATGGATTTGGCAAAGGATTTGGGAATGGCAAATGCTTATATAACCAGATCGGTAATTAAATACTAATTAAAAAAAGAGAGTGTCTTATGAGTGCACTGCACAATACCCATAAGACACTCTCTTTTTTTTTAATATATTAATTCATTAATTGAAACTTCCGTCCCACACAGGCATATTATCCAGATATCTACCTTCAACTGCCGGCACATAAAATGCACCAAAGGTCTTTAACCCATTCTCATGTTGCATAGTTGGCAATTCAATCAAGAATCTGTAATATGGCATAAACATTTCTTCAAATCCACTTGTACGATACATCAATTCAACATGTGCGACATACTTCTCATCCGGCAATTCATAAGGTACACTTGTTATATATGATTTATTATATAGAAGTTCATGCGCTTTTTCTGCTGTTATAATCGGATAATCTCCTAACTTATTAGATAAATCAATATTATAATATTTGATTGATCCAAGTCCGCCCCCTTCAGTCGGACTAAAATATAGTCTATGGAAATTATAATTAAGAATTCGTTCCTCTGCGCTGCCGGAATTTTCAAATACAAACGTATTTAAACGTGTGAGATTTGCAGAAAATGTATAATCAGCGAACAAATCATATCCTGGTGAAGTAATATGCATAAAGTCGCCATACTCTGATAATAGATATTCTGTTATGTCTCTTGCTTGGTGATTAGGTGTATCCCAAGTGAATTTGTAGTCATTTGAAAGTGGTAAGCCATTACCATAGTCAAACTCAATGACAAAATTATCATAGTCATTAAGTTTATCGATGTTACTAATTAAATCGACTGTTTCTGGCGTCAATGTAATAATTATATTCCCGCTTTTCGCCACCACAATTGTGGCACCTACACATTTTGCCATCACCTGGTAAACTGCAGTATTTTGGCGTAATTCCTCTTCATAACCATCTAAACCCCCAAAGCCTTGTTTAATCTTCTCGGTGATTATCGCTATTTCTTCCATAGTCGGTTTTGTAGATAACGATATTATATCGAGTTTAAATAGATCGGCAATATTCTCAGCCTGTTCTAACAACTCTTCGGTGGACAAACCGGCTATTACCATCCCCGCGCCATCGCGTTCATTAGGATTAGCAAAAACCGGCAGCGTAGTGAGTACATTATCAGTCGTCCACGGATTACCGTTCTGTAACTCACTGATATCATAAGCTAATAAGCCTTCGAAACCGTAAGCCCCACCATCCATACTAACGATTAGTTTGGGCAAGTCCGGATAATCTATAGGGTCGACGACTATTCCAGGCAAGTCCTTATTCTCTAAAGGATCTGTTGACTGTGTAAAATACTGTATAAGAGGAATAGAAACGATTAAGCAAACAGTTGCAACGGCTGCAACCCATTTCGCCCAAGGACGTTTAACTAATTGTTCATTCTCAATCTGAATATCAGCTTCAGTAATTATATTGTCATCAATTTGACCGATGTAATTCATCAATTTTTCAAGTCTCATAAAATCACTCCCTCTTGTTCGAGATAGTTTCTCAGCCGGTTTCGCGTACGGAAAAGCATTGATTTTACCCTGCTCTCACTCATATTAAGACGCGTTGCTATTGACTGTATCGAATCTGCGTACCAATACCGTCTAACAAAAACAATTCGTTGTTCAGTGCCTAAGGACAGCAAATATGAGTTTATCGCCTCAATGAAGAGCTTAGCCTCATATTCCTTTTCCACATCTGTATAAATCGGAATGCACTCTTCTAATTCGCTATAGATTAAGGCGATATTTTCACCGCCTCGTTTTAAGGCTCTTTTTTCTTTGTATTTATTAAGTGCTTGGTTACGAACCACCTTGCCAATAAAAGCCTTAAAATTTACAGGACGTTGCGGGGGTACATTGTCCCATATCTTATGGTAAGCATCACTGACACATTCTTCCGAGTCTTCGTGATTCTGCAAAATATTATTAGCAATCATAAAACAATAATTTCCGTATTTACCGGCAGTCTCATTAATAGCCGATTCCGAACGCGCCCAATATAAATCGATTATCAGATTATCATCCAATTGTATCCCCCCTAATTATATAAGTAGCTACATTAATAAAGACAACAATAATATTAATTGGTTGCATAATTATAATATTACACTAACTTTGACATTAACAAAAACAGGTTGCGATTAGCAACCTGTTCTCTCAATATAACAAAGTTTTTCTAAAGATGGTGCCGAGGACCGGAATCGAACCGGTACGATAGTCACCTATCGCAGGATTTTAAGTCCTGTGCGTCTGCCAGTTCCGCCACCCCGGCATATGTATAAAAAGTTTTAATGGTGGGCCCAGCAGGATTTGAACCTACGACCAATCGGTTATGAGCCGACCGCTCTGCCAGCTGAGCTATGGGCCCGTAGTAGTTAAATGGCGGAGCTGACGGGATTCGAACCCGCGATCTCCTGCGTGACAGGCAGGCATGTTAGGCCTCTACACCACAGCTCCAAGTACCCCAGGGCATTTCATTTTAAGCAAAAAAAAATATAATTGTAATATTTTGGTTGCGGGGACAGGATTTGAACCTGCGACCTTCGGGTTATGAGCCCGACGAGCTACCAGCTGCTCCACCCCGCGACATTATCATGTAAATCGAATGCTTTACAATTATACCGTAGTTATTGAGTTATCTCAACCCTTTTATTTGTTTAATTATGATATATTTAAACCGTAACGAATGCTATTTTACAATCTCTACAACCTTTTGTCAAACACCAAACATTACTAACTAACTGGAAGTGATTTCAATGACTGCAGATTTGCATATCCATACTTACTACTCAGACGGCCTTAATTCTCCTACAGAGGTTGTAAATCTGGCTGTAAATAATCGACTAACAGCCATAGCACTGACTGACCATGACTCGGTGGCCGGAATCGATGAGGCATTAGAGATTGCTAACAACCATGGTCTAATCGTTATCCCGGGAATTGAGATAAGCACAGTTAATGAAGGACAAGATATTCATATTCTCGGCTATTATATCGACTACAAAAATCCCAAATTACTCGAAAAACTGCACGATCTTCGTTCAGCAAAAATAAACCGAAATCTCCGGATTATCAACCGACTAAATCAGCTTGGAATCGAAATTACAATTGATGAAGTTAATTCCAAGGCAATGGCTGCTAATGTGCGAATCGGTAGACCCCATATCGCGCAGGTACTTGTTGAGAAAAAATATGTAAAAAATATAAGAGAAGCCTTTATACGCTTTTTGGGGGAACAAGGCCAAGCGTATATCGTAACTGAATCAATCTCTCCGGAAGCCGGTATAGATCTCGTCAAAGAAGCCGGTGGCGCATCAGTACTCGCCCATCCGGGAATTTATAACGATGATGCCCTTCTTTTTAGATTAATCGAGTATGGTTTGGATGGTATTGAGGTTTACCACCCAGACCATAATGTACAGACCATTAATACTCTAAGAAAAATTGCAAAGGCTCATTCATTAATTATTACCGGCGGATCTGACTATCATGGATTACGAGATTACACGCCTTTTCATGCAGCTCTCGGAAGCTACAATGTACCACTTGCTAACCTGAAATTGCTCGAAGAACTTACAAATACACGCAAAAAAGACCTTATACGCTAAGGTCTTTTTTCATAATAATCATTTATTTTAACAATTTTAAAAATGATCCCAACAGGTCAGTCGCGTCGTTCTTGCTGGATTTGCTAGACTTAGTAGTTTTCTTAGTTGTGCTGGTAGCGGCAGCGCCACCCATCATGCCCAGAACCAATTCTAACATGTTGCCCTTACCGCCACTACCAACCATGCCAAGAAGCATCTTAGAAAGGTTGCCGACATCCAGTGCACCCGACTTCTTCTGTTGACCGAGAGCACCCATTAACAGTGGGGCTAACTGGTTCAACAAACCAGATACCTGTGTGATATCAAGACCGGACTCCTTGGCAAGATTTGACTGTACATTCTCGGTATTTCCACCAAGAATATGTCCAATTATCTTTGCGCCGTCTGTAGTATCAACGCCCTTGAGAGCCTTTGCTAAATTAGTTACATCGGTTCCCTCATGCTGTGTTAAAGCCTCAAGCAGTGATGCCGCACCGGCTTTGGTACTTGAGTTCTTACCTAAACCGGCCAACAAAGTTGGTACCGCAAGCTCAGTTAGTTTTGCTACATTATTTGGTTTAGCATCGACCGATTTGCCGAGTGTTTTTTGTAATTCATTGCTAAGCAATTGCTTGGTTAATGTTTCAATCATTAATTTCACCTCTTATATTTAAACTTAAAATTCTTATCGCTTATATTAACATACATTAGCGCGTACCGCCACCTATTCCGCCGCCGCTAAATCCGCCACCTCCACCATATGAACTGCCACCACCCAAACCTGATGACCGTGCAACCTGGGCAGCGTTACTTGCAGCTTGGGCCGCTGCAAAGTAGGAAGCAGCAGTATAACCGGTAGATAACTGATAGGAGGCAAGTGCTTGCTCGCTGAAATCGGTTGGGACAGGATACACCTTCTTAAACTGCTCAATTACCTTATCGGCAATGCCGAAAAGCATCGCAAAGGTCAAATAATCTTGCCAGAGTAGCGCTTCAGCTATACCTCGCTCATTAATCAGGGAAAAATCTAATAAAAACTTCTTAAAGCCCATTATGTTCGATAATTGCTTCTCACCTTCTGCAGATAGCCCAAGCAACTTATGTTCTTTAGATTTATCATATAATTTCATAGCGGCAAGCCTTTTATCACCTTCAGTTTTAGCCGATTCAACAAGATCAAATACTGCGGTGTGGTTCTTTTTCGAGTACTTTTCTAATTCACGCTCTTGTAAGATTTGGTCTTCACCGCTGGCAAGTATCAATAGATCATACAATCCATGTGTTGTGAAACCTTCTTTAACAGGCGGATTAACCAATCTTAATGAGATAATTTCTGTCTCCCGTCCGAAAAATCCAACTTTTTTCTCACTCAAGGGATGTAAACTATTTTCGTTAATTAATTTAAGAAAAGCAGCACCGATTAGATTGCCATCTTCCTTTGCTTGTTGAAAATCTTTAGCTAATACGTAAGCCGCTTCGATGTTGCCGTTCAGCGGAATCTCGCGATAGTAATTTGCATCTTTATAAAGTTGTTTGATTTTTTGTTTACGCCTTATTGATTTGACTATTTGGTAACCGACAAAAGTTACCGGTATTGCAATTATAATAAAACCTAAAAACCTGGTGAGAAATGAAGGCTCCCTCTCCGGTATTGGGACATAATCACTATCAATGAAAGCATCTTCCTTCTTCTCATTGAAATCACTACTAACAACCCTTTCCGGACTTACAATCTCCTTGTCAAGCCTGAACAAAATCGTAAAATTATCACTAAATACCGATAACGGTATCTCGGTGTAGGCATAAACAGAGCCATCTTCCATAAAATTAATTTCACCGTGATAGCCGAAAGCCCAGATGCGAGCGTTTTCTTCATTGAGCGGAGTCCCATTTTCCAAAAACATCGTCAGTTGAACTGATGTTGGCAATGTACTCATACCTGAGTTAACAAACTGAAAATGTAACCCGTCATAATCATTATAAGAGCCAACGATTCCTCTAACTTTATAGGAGATAATGTACTCTCTTTCACCATACTCTGATAAACCCCAACAAAGTTCGTAGCCCTCTGCAGTTTTTACTATTCCATACTTACGTGACTTCTCCGCAAAACTTGCATTGATATTCCAGTTGGCTTCCGATGTATAATCTCCATAACGATCTTTCACCTGAAAATCTTCTATGTCCATTCCCTGAAGATTATTGATTACAATATAACCCTCAGTTCCTTCATGAAAATATCCGGTCCAGATCTGAGTTATGTTAGCAGAGCCATCATCATTTAAAATAACCTCGATTTCAATGTTCTTCACATTATTTGCAGCGGAAACGCCCGGCACAAACACAAGAATCATCATTACAACCAGCAAAAGAACAATTGAGATTTTTTTAATTGTAAACCCCTCCAGATAGAAAGTTTTAGCTCATACTTGGCATATCAGCTTTACCGGGAACCGCCTCTAAATAATCACGTTGTGAAAAGCCAAGCGGAGCCGCAATTAATGATGTTGGGAACATTCTAATAGCACGGTTAAGTTTCGTAACAGAATCATTATAAATTTGTCTGCTGGTCCTAACCATGTTCTCATATAAATTAACTGAGTCCATAGTCGTGATATAGGTCTGGTCTGCCTTAAGTTCTGGGTAATTCTCAGCGATCGCCATAATTCTGCCAAGCGCATCAGCAATTATATTCTCTTGCTGGATAACGTCTTCCGGTGACGAGTCACGCGTTATTGTTCTTCTTAATTTAATTGTATCGGTGATTGTATTGTACTCGTGCGCAGCGTACCCCTTTGTAAGTTCCAGTAAAGCTGTCAATGCGTCCCAACGGGTTGATAGTTGAACACCTATCTGTGACATTGAATTGTTTACATTCTCATCAAATGTAACAAGTGAGCGTTGTGTTGAAATAACCCATAGAACGATTACAATAATTAAAGCAATTATTATACCAAAGAAATAACCCATACTAACTCCTCCATTCCGCTAACATTTATTAAATCCCACATATAATTTATTATATCCAATTTTTATGGAAAGTTATACTTTTTAAAAATTTATTAATATATAAATTGAATATTGAAAAACTATATATTATAATGTAATGACAGATAGTTCAAAATGAGCAATCTGCAACTGGAGAAGAGACGAATTAAAAAACAAGGAGGAAAAGAGATGAAATTACAGAACAAAGTGGCTGTTGTAACTGGAGCAGCTTCCGGTATGGGTAAGGCTATCGCACAACTTTTTGCAAAGGAAGGTGCAAAAGTAGTTGCCGCGGATCTAAATGCTGAAGGACTTAAAGCAGTTGTTGATGAAATCGTAGCTGCCGGCGGTACAGCAATTGCTGTCCCAACTAATGTTATGAAAGAAGAAGAAATAGAAAACATGATAAATGCGGCGGTAAAAAACTACGGCAGACTGGACATACTAATTAACAATGCCGGTATTATGGATAACTTCGTTACAGTAGGTAATCTTACTAATGATTTATGGAATAAAGTATTGTCAATTAACCTTACTGCACCAATGATGGCATCAAGATTAGCTTTAAACATTATGAAAGAACAAGAGACCGGTGGTGCTATCGTTAATACAGCATCAGTTGGCGGACTATTTGGTACCAGAGGCGGTGCTTCCTATGTTGCCGCTAAACACGGTTTAGTCGGTTTAACTAAGAATATTGCAGCTACTTACGGTAAGCTTGGTATTCGTTGTAATGCGATTGCACCCGGTGGTGTAAACACAAATATCGGCGCTTCAATCACAGCTCCTGATATGTTAGGTCTTGAAGCTCTTAATAAAGGTGCTGCTGCTGAACACGCTCCTGCCGGTGAACCTGAAGAAATTGCTGCTGTTGCCTTATTCTTAGCATCTGATGATGCAAGCTTTGTAAACGGAATTACACTGGTTGCTGATGGTGGTTGGACAGCAAACTAATCCATCTGATAAAAAATAGATCCCTGTTAGTTGAACTAACAGGGATCTTTTTATGCTTTCTTTTTTTCAATCTCTTCGGCTACTTCTTCGACTTTTTCTGCAGTCGCTTCCTTGACCTCTTCTTTCAATGCAGCAATCTCTTTCTTCTCTTCATCTACTAAACCTTTAGTAGCTGTTTTAAACTCTCTTAAAGTCGAACCAGCTGCTCTACCGAGCTCAGGTAACTTGTTCGGCCCGAAAATAACTAACGCAATTACTAATATCAGAATTAAACCTGGTATTCCAATGCCTGCAATCCCCATCTCCATACCTCCCTTTAGAACTAGTGTTAACATCATCTAACACTGTGCAGATATAATGAAAACACAAATAATTTTCTTGTGTTTTTGATTATATCTTATCCAAAACAATAATACCACAAAAAAACCTATTTCCCAAGCAGATAAATTAAATCAGATGCAACTACCATATAAAATCGACATAATGTATAATAAAAGCAGGTTATAAATGGAGGTGCTCAGATGAAATACAGTTTAGTCGTACGCAAAGATGACTCATCATTAAATATTGCCGAACAGTTTAATAACTATGCAACCAAATATCAATTAGAACAAGATGATGAAAAACCTGATATCGTTATATCAATCGGTGGCGACGGTACCTTCCTTGAAGCCTTTCATCGTTATCAAAAATTTTTAGCTACTGCCTCTTTCCTTGGTATTCATGCCGGTCGACTCGGTTTTTATGCAGATTGGCAAACTAAAGAACTGGAAAATTTAGCAACGATTATTGCCAAAAATAATGCTTTTAAAATCAGCCAATATCCCTTAGTTAGGGTGACTGTTACAACGGAAAATGGCGAGCACTCAATTCTTGCGCTCAACGAATTTATTGTAAAGAGTATAAAGAAGAGCCTCGTTATGAAGGTCAGGATTAATGATCAGGATTTCGAAACTTTTCGCGGTGATGGGCTTTGTGTTTCTACACCATCGGGAAGCACTGCTTACAACAAAAGTATTGGCGGAGCAATCATTCATCCTTCATTTGAGTCAATTCAACTGAGTGAGATTGCATCGCTTAATAATCGAGTTTACCGAACCGTTGGTTCATCGCTCTTATTACCAAAGGAACATACTATTGAATTGCTACCGGAGTTTGACGGCGAACTTGCCATCTCATATGATCACCTTCATCTTATACTCAATAAGATTAAATCAATCAAGTGTGCTGTAGCTGAGGAGAAAATTAGATTCATTCGCTATCGCCCATTCCCTTTCTGGTACCGGGTATCAAACGCCTTTATCGGTGAACAACATCTAAATTAATTTTATGACAATTGTGCATAAATACACACTGCTACGCTAAAAGAAGCTTGACCCAATAGCCTCAATTTAGGTTAGTGAATAAATCAAAGGAATTTAAAGGATTTTGCCATTTTATTTATTAACAACTCGGTAATCAGCTATTATACGAGTATTGTTGCTTAATTTGTTCTAATTAAGCAATTTTTAATCACAAAAATTCGTGATAGGATAAAATTGCTATATGAAGAAAGGAGCTTTATTATGACCTCGAAAAGTGAAATTATGAACCAATCCCCGATTACCGATTTTAAAACTTTCAAACTTAACGGAATGCTCCGTGATGTAAAAAGACTGTCCACAGATGAATTAATGCTTGTGAAAAAAGAAATTGAAGATATTCTCTCCTATGAAGAGCAGGCACTTTATGAGTGACAAAGGCTTCTCCTTAAATTCACTTATCGAGTTGTATAAAACTTTAGATGAATCTAAGATTATGCTTGAAGATATTATTGATAAGATTGGCCAAGAACATTATAGTTCACTCTCCTCGTTACCACCGGATATCCAACAAATGGTTGAATTAACGCTCAAACTGAGCACAGAACAGAGAGCCAGTTTGCTGCGATTTATTGAATCCCTAAAAGGCGAATAAAATATATTAAATATAAATAGAGCTTTGATTAGACGGATTATACCAACTAACCAAAGCTCTTTATCATTTTCTCAACTAAAATTCAGCTTATTTATTTAGCTTTCTTTTTAAATAGTGGTTTACCTTCTGCCCATAATTTATCCTTAAACAAGAACAGTAACAGGAAGATAATTACACCAAGCGTTGGACCATAGTAGAATTGTGAAGTTTCACCGGTCATTTGTGAGTCAAGATAAGCTACAGGAAGACCACCACCAATTGCAATAATTGATGCAATAAGAGCTACCGGCCATACCCAGTCTTTTCTGAATACAACTGCAATTGCAACAACCAAGAAGGCGAAAGCGCCAACCCATAAGAATTGTTGTACTAATTCGTAAATAATTCCATCATTAGCACTCATTTTAGCCCATGCTGCATTTGGAGCTGCCGGATGTGGAACTCCCATAGTTGCAGCCATATTTTTAGCTTTCAAGTTTGTACCGATCATTTTGTTTAGAGCAGCATTACCATTCATAAATGTCATAACAAAAGCCATACCGAACAGTAAACTCATTATCCAAAGTTTAGCTTCAACCTTATTTACATAAAGTAATAGGGTAAAGAAAACGATAGCACCGATAAAGAATACGCTAAACATAAACGGCGCTAAACCAACCATTAACGGAAACATTGCAAGCATCCAACCACCAAAGATTGTTATAATGCTGCCTGCTAAACCAAGAAAAAATGCCCATTTATAGCGATAGAAATAGCAAACAGCTGATACAAGTAAAAGCACACTTGCTAACATCAGAATAGCCGCGAATAACGGTTGATGAAAAGCCTGCATTACAAGACCCGGAGGTCTTCCGGATGCTAAGAAGCCTTTAAGAATATCAAAATAATTACCAAATAAATTCATGATTGCAAGAACCGTGATAGCTATACCAGCCGCGCCGGTAACCAATCCACCAACAATATTTTTTGCTCCGATCTTTGCCACGATAAGTTTTCCTCCTTTAAATTATCTCTCTTAAGTCATCTCTTTTTAATTAGTAAAAAATAACAGTATCTCAAAGTTCACCTACCTTCCACCCACAACAATTATTGGAAGCCATTGTTAATCTATGTTTCCACTACTTTAAAAATAATCTTTATTAGTGAATAAGTCAAGTCTAAATTATTACTAAATTATGTCACAAGTATGAACAAGCGCGTCGGCTCGCTATTTTCGCCACAGGTAAACTCTGAAAAAGATAATGACACTACCCAAGAATAGCAGTGTCGCAGTAATAAAAAATACACCGTTAAACCCAAGCAATCCAGCCAAAATTCCGCCCACTATCGGTCCAAGCAAATTACCCAGAAAACTTGCGCTATTGCTATAGGCATAAGTCGTGCTCTCAAGCCCGACTGGCGCATATTTTTTGATAACGGAGTTAATTGATGGCAGAATCCCACCAAGAGCAAATCCAAGCATGAACCGCCAAGCAATAAGTTGCCAGACATTAGTCGAAAATCCTTGCGGTATAAATAGAATTGCCGCAGCGAAGACTGTTATCAGCAGCACTAATTCCGGACCCTTCCTATCACTAACTTTCCCTAACCTTGGTGCAGCAAAAACATTGGTTATCCCCGCGGCTGCGGCAATTAAACCGGCAAAAAACGCTACTTTGCCACCGGGCGGATTCAGCTCTTGAACAAATAATGAAAGTATTGGATTAATGCTCATTATTGCAAATTGAACAATAAATACGACTAAAAAAACAAGCACCAAAGGTTGCGTACCTACCACTCTTCGAAAATCCATTGCAATGCTCTTGCTAACAAGTTCAATATCCGGTGAGAATTGCTCTTTAACAAAAAACAATACTATCAATGTAGCAACGAAAATCAAACCGCCTGTAAGCATAAATATTTGATTAAAAGGTATATATTCAGCTAACGTCCCGCCATAAAGCGGTCCAATAATTGATCCGGCAACAGCACCTGAGTTCAATAGACCTAACGCATATCCGGTCTTCTCTTTAGGTGTATTCGTAGCGACCAGAGCTACTGATGCCGGATTAAAACCGGCGACCAAACCGTTAATAAAACGCAATAGCAATAACTGATAAACGTTAGTTGCAAAACCCATTAGAATCGTTACGAGGGCCATCCCGAAACCGGATCGTAGTATCATAATCTTTCGTCCGTATCGGTCGGCGAGTTTTCCCCATAACGGAGACACAATAAAGGCGCTTAAAAAGTTTATCCCAAATATTAATCCAGACCAAAAACTTACCTCTGATTCCGATTCTATACCCATATTCCGGTCAATATGCAGTGGCAAAAAGGGCATAATCGTTGTCATCCCTGCCATAAAAATAAAACCTGCAGCCCAGAGTATATATAAGTTTTTACGCCATAATTCCATTAAAATCCCTTCCGCTGTCCATAATATTGTGCAAATTTGACAAGAAAAAGAGTATTCTCATAGTCACATATAGCAAGCTAATCGAATACCTTTTAATATAATAATTATTAATTATCGTTCGTCACAAGACTATTAAAAAAGTGATTCTTTAACTCAAGGTTAAGAGATTGTTCAATCTTACGTACAAAGCCGAGCTTTTTTAGTTGACTTGTTAGCAGCTCTTGTTCATCACTATTTATATAGACGATTGCATATTTCATTTTTTTAGAAACATAGACTAAGTTCCCATACTGTTCCAATTTATTTACATTCTTAAGATCAGTCAACCAGACTATTAAGCCTATTCTGTCAGCATCCATCATTTATGCTCCTTTTTCTATTATGATGAAATGCTATCATTTTCTATATTATAATGCAATCTTTAGAATTACCCACTGCTTTACTAAAAAAGTGCTTTTACATATAATCAAATTAACCGATTACAACTACCAACCTTCTGAAGGGAGAAGTTTCAGTGAAAACTAATCGCAGCGCACCAGATTTTTTATTGTTGATTTTAACGATCGCACTTGTCGGTTTTGGTATTGTTATGGTTTACAGTGCAAGTTTCACAATCTCCTATTGGGAGCATAATGATAAATGGTTTATTACAAGTAAGCAGATCATATATGCAATAGTCGGACTTATTTTAATGTTTATTGCAATGAACATAAAAGTCGAGTTTTATAAGAAAACCTTCCTTTTATTTTTATTTCTTTCTATAGTGCTTCTGGTCCTTGTCTTTGTGCCCGGTGTTGGCATGGTGCTAAATGATGCGCGGTCTTGGATTGGCGTCACAATCGCCGGCAAGACACTTTCAATTCAACCGGTCGAGTTTGCAAAGATTGGGTTACTGCTCTATCTTTCAGTCCTGCTTGCGAAAAAAGGTGAAAATGTAAGAGATTTCAAAAGTGGCATAGTCCCGCCGCTAATTATTATCCTGCTATTCTTTGGTTTAGTTTTTGTTCAACCTGATTTAGGCTCTTCAATGATTCTGGTAATTGCCGCCGGGATTTTGCTAATTGCCGCAGGTGCTCGTTGGTTGCATATAATCGGTTTAGCTGTCGCCGGCGGATTATCACTAGCCGTTGTGCTTTTGGCTACAGGAAAGACTGACCGTTTTACTTCCTTTCTCGACCCATGGGCAGACCCCTATAATGATGGTTATCACCTTATCCAATCGCTAATCGCCTTTGGCAATGGTGGTTTATTCGGTGCCGGCTTTGGTAAAAGTATTCAAAAATACTTTTACCTGCCTTATCCTCATTCCGATTTTATTTTCGCCGTCATCGGTGAAGAGTTGGGTTTTATTGGTATCACAATCTTCCTACTTTTCTTCATGCTCTTTATCTGGCGTATCCTGATAATAGCAAAAAGGTCCACCGATCCCTTCGGTAGCCTATTTGCAACAAGTATTGCAGCTTTATTCGCTATACAAGCCTTTATCAATATTGGTGGAGTAACCGGCGCAATCCCAATCACCGGCGTAACTTTACCGTTTATCAGTGCCGGCGGTTCCTCGCTAATTACCAGCATGATCGCAGTCGGTATCATATTATCTATTTCCCGGGAAAAATAAAAAAACCTATCTCCATTATCAATCAGAGATAGGTCTATTCTAATTAGAGATAGGGCGCAAGTTTTGCCATCAATTGTAGCTTGTTAGTTATTTCGCCTTTATTTATCTGTGAAATAATATCATCCATAAATTCCTGTGTTATCTTACCTTCACTTAACTTCTGCTCCAAGTTTGGCATAGCAAACTCCAATAGATCAGCAGCTTTTTCTGTAATGGGCTCACTTCCATCAGGCCCAGAAGGTGCTTGCGCTCCCGGATCAGGAGCAGGTTTATTCCCGCCACAAGCGGTTAAGCTTACTGCAAGTAGAATAACTAAAACAACCAGTAATAGTTTTCTTCTTTTCAAATTAATCACCCCTATTATTAATTGATCAGCCTTAGTTAAAAAAACAGCTTTGGCATATCGAATATGTCAAAGCTGTCTAATTAATTATTACTTACCAGTCATAATTTTTTGTAGTTCTTCAATACTAAGTTCACCAGCGCCAACCTTTTCGATAGTTTCATCCATAAATTCTTGAGTAATTGCACCTTGTTTAACTTTATTAGCTAAGTTCGGAGTAATCATATCAACTTTAGGTTGATTCTCAGGAAGCTTAGCAGTGTAAGTTTTAGGTTGATCAGCAGGTTTCTCGCCATTGCCGGCAGGTTTCTCGCTATTGCCAGCGGGTTCCTTGCTGCCGCAACCAACTAAAGTAAGTGTAAATACTAATGCAACTACCAGTAATACGATTAACAGTTTATTCTTTCTCATTTTTTTACCCCCATTTTTTGAATAATGCCTTCGTATATTTATCTTATACCATAAGTAGCTAAAATTTCAACCACTTTGTGTCTTATTGTTGAAAAATAAGTGAACTTTCTTTTCTTAACATATCAAAAGGCTGAACCGCCTCATCTACTCTTACTTTTATTATCTCAAGCGGGTGCCTTGCCACATCCAATCTTTCACCTTCTTGGTCCATAATTTCCCTTATTACTTGAACAAAACCGGTACTCGGACCAAAAAACTCAACCTCATCACCGACTTTAAAATTATTCCGCTGTTGAATGGTTGCAACCATCTGTTCCTCATCGAACTCAAGTACCTGACCAACGAAATCGTATTTTCTAACCATTGCTTCTTTACCGTAGATCTGTCCGCCAACTCCCGGAACACCATCATAAAAACCGGTAAATAGCGGGCGATGGCTTGCCTTCTTGACCTCTTCACCGAGTTTTAATAACTCTATTTCATTCATCTCGCCACTAACCGTCAACTCAAGCGCACGTCGATAGGCATTTACAATCGTGGCAACATAATGTATGCTCTTCATTCTACCCTCTATTTTAAGTGAATCAACTTCTACCTCAAGCAAGTCTTTTATCCGACCAATCATCGATAGGTCACGCGAACTCATCGTATAAGGAACATCTCCTTCACTAAATAACGGTACACCTAAGCCACCTTGATTTCGGTAAAGCTGATAATACCAGCGGCATGACTGTGCACATCCACCCCGATTCGCATCACGGTCGGTCATATGATTAGATAACAGACAACGTCCGGAATATGAATTGCAGATTGCTCCATGGACGAAAACCTCTATCTCTACTGACGTTCGCTCCTTTATCTCAGCAATCTCTGCAAGCGAGAGTTCACGTGCTAAAACGACCCTCTTAATTCCGAAATCCTGCCACATCTTTGCTGCCTGCCAATTGGTTACCGATGCTTGTGTACTCAGATGTAAAGCAAGCTTCGGAGCAACTTTCATAGCGGTTTCAACAACACCGGGATCAGCAACAATGATTGCATCCACCTCAAGTTCTTCCAATTTTCGCAAATAATCGGGAAGCGCAGCCAAATCACTTTCATGCGGAATAATATTCGTCGCTACGTAAACACGAGTACCCCTTGCATGGGCAAAGGCTATCCCCTCCCGCATCTCGTCAAACGAAAAATTACCGGCGCGTTCCCGCAAACCAAATTTTTCGCCGCCCAGATATACGGCATCAGCACCATAGCGAATTGCAAATTCCAGCTTTTCAAGGCTGCCGGCCGGCGCCAATAGTTCCGGCAGTTTTAGCGAACTCTCACATGGTCCCCTACTCATACTAAACCACCATCCTGTGATAACCAATCAATGTGTTGCCTAATATCTGCTATAATCTCCAATATTTTAGTGGTACTCATAAAAATACCGTCTATTTTAAAATTCCGTATACCCGCACTTAAAAACACCGGAAACGCATCTCGTAAATCGATTACTTGATCACTATAAACATGAGTCCCATGAATATCTTCAATAAGCGGAAACTCAACTTCAGGTCGTTGCTCCTCACGCAAAAACAGATACTGATCCCCCACATCTATCTTAACCGGATTACGATCCTCATAATTTATATACTCCTGATAGCTGCTCACTAACTGCCGTCGCGAATAAAAAATAGGCGTCCTGCCATAAACTTGCACCCCAAGTTCAATCGCGCTTTTTGATTGCACAGCAAGAATTTCATCAACGCTTATCTCTCGGGCCGGTTCGGCGCGAGTAATTCCGCGGCTACCCCAAAAGTTAATAACTCCCGAGCTTGTTATCATAGAGCCCGAACTCAAATGTAGTGGTAAATTCAAGCCCAGCTCAGTAACCAAACTATAAACCGCCGGATCTTCAAATACTACAGCATCAACACCCAACTTAGCGGCTTGCGACAAATATTGCGTCAACGCCGCCAACTCAGCATTATGATAAAGTGCGTTTGCCAACAGGTATACCTTCTTACCCAGAGATTTAGCCAGTTCAATTGCTGTCACCAAATCAACAGCGGAAAACCCCCTATCAATATTGACAGCAAATTCTTGATTGCCGATTAAAAAACCATCGGCTCCGGCCTCTGCAAAAACCTTTATCTCTTCCAGGTTTCTCGCCGTTACCGATAGTTCTATTGTTTCTTTTAAAATCATTCTTATTCCTCCGGTTTTCTCGCCAATGCCAGCCCATCACCGACCGCTAAAAAATTAGTCTTGACACGCTTATCAGCAGCAAGAAACTCATTAAACTCACGCAATTTACGCAACATTGGGCGAGACATTGCCTCTTTCTCATCTGCTACGTAGCCACGGAATAGCACATTATCAAAAACAAACAGACCTCCGGGGTCAACCAGCGGAAATGCTAACTCATAGAACTCGCGATACTTACTCTTTGCCGCATCCACAAATACCAACTGACACCGCGGCAGCTGCGGCAACAATTGAGTGGCTTCACCTTCGTGAATAACCACTCTATCCGCAAGCCCAACGCGATCAATGTTCGCTTTTGCAATTTTGATCATTGCGCTATCTCGTTCAATCGTGTGAATTACAGCATCTTTATTTGCTTTGGCAAGCCAAATAGCCGAAAAACCGATTGCAGTCCCGATCTCAATAACCACTTGCGGTTTCACTAACTGACTAATAAATGCAAGGTGTCGCATCGCAACAAGTTGCATGATTGGAATACCATTCTTACGGCCATAATGATTAATATCAGCTAAAATTTCATCCTCAATCGGCATTAGACTCTCTAAATATTGTTCAATGCCCATGTCAACCAGATTCATTTCCTCACACCTCTAACTGATGATTACCATGTACCACGTGATTGCGCATCATATTTTAGATGTTCTTCATATGTTTTTGAGAAGTGGTGTGTATTGGTTCCATCTTTTTTCGTTACAAAGAAATAGTAGGGGTTATTATCCGGATGTACTGTTGCATCTAAAGAAGCTCTACCTGGGCTACCAATCGGACCGGGTGGCAGACCACTATTTCGATACGTATTATAAGGGTCCTGTATCTCCATATCTACATCTAAGATTTGAGCCTTTTGCTTGCCCAGTACATATTGGACGGTAGCACATGACTCGAGCCTCCAGTTCTCTTTCAGTCGCTTCGTAAACACACCGGCGGCAATCGGTCGCTCAAAATCTACCATTATCTCACGTTCAATAATTGAAGCCAAAGTAACCGCCTCATGAAGTGTCATCGTGCGCTCGGCTATCGCCCCATCCCAATCAGATTGCCATTCTTTGGCGAATTGATTTAACATCCGCTCAATAATCTCTTCCTCAGTTGCTCCAACCTTAATCTCATATGTCTCAGGGAACAGGTAACCCTCCAGACGATATTTTATATTCTTATCGTTAGGAATTGCTTTCACAAAAGGATAGTCAAAATCACCAATCTTCGCCAATTCTATAAAACGATCGCGATTAACCAGACCCTCATCGGCGAGCTTTGTGGCAATTTGCACTATGTTATAACCTTCAGGAATCGTAAAACGAACACTCTCAATTTTTTTATTGCCTTCCACGATTACACCGATAATCTCCTCAAGTGTCATCGACTTGCTAAACTCATAATTTCCTGCCTTGAGTTCCGATTCAAGTCCCAAACGTTTAACTTGCAATTTAAACAATTGATCATGATATATAAGACCGGCATCAGCCAAAATATTAGCTATGGCAGAGGTCGAACTCCCCTTAGGTATCTCAATTTCTATTATAGTATTATCTGTCTTATCAATCGGCCCCATAAAAAAATAGACTGCTCCGGCTGCTCCCAACACCAATATAATTAACAAGGTAAAAAATAATAATGCGACTTTTTTGCCTTTACCATTCTTTTTATTTACCATCTTTACCCTCCTATCAAAGTTATTGCATATCATTAAAATTAGCATAAAACATAATAAAAAACAATGAGAGACCTGCATCCCTCATTGTATATAATTTACCACTCTTGGTCTAAAGTATTGAATACATCTTCGATCATTTCCCATTCCTCATCAGACTCTATTGTTTCTAACCTAACGAACTCACCCTCTTCAATATATTTAAAGGCATAGACTTCAGCTTCTTCCTCCTCTTCAGGAATATCGGCTGCAACTAACAGAATGTAACGGTTATCATCCGTCTCGAATTCGTAGAATATCTCATATTTCTCGTCTACACCATCTTCGTTTTCTATAAAAATATATTCATTGCTCTCATCTTTATTTGTCATTATTCTCACCTCTTCAAATCAAGATAGCCCTGCAGAATAATTACTGCCGCCAACTTATCAATAACCTGCTTGCGCTTGCGCCGACTTAAATCAGCCTCCAAAAGAGTGCGAGTCGCAGCAACAGTGCTTAGACGCTCGTCCCAGAGAACAATCGGCAGCTGTAATGCTTCGTTAAGTTGTTCACTGTAGAGGGTCGTTCGAATTGCTCTTTCGCCCACACTACCATCCATGTTTTTGGGTAGCCCAACAACAATCTCCTCAACCGCATATGTCTCAATGATTTTTTGTAGCTCAGCAACATCTTTCTCAAACGAATCGCGATTGATTACCTTCACAGCCTGCGCCGTCCAACCAAAAGCATCACTCACAGCAACACCGATTCGTTTATCGCCGACATCTAATCCAAGAATTCGTTTAGTTTTCTCCGTCACTCTTTCTCTCCATAATTCTGTTCCAAGAAGAATCTAACCAAAGTCTCAATCAACTCGTCACGTTCTACCTTGCGAATGAGAGTCCTTGCATTATTATGTCGCGGAATATATGCCGGATCTCCGGACAGCAAATAGCCGATTAGCTGATTAATCGGATTGTAACCCTTCTCAATAAGCGCTTCATAGACTTCAAGCAATACTTCATCCGGAGCAACGCTTATGAGTTCTCCTTTAACATCAAACTTCATGGTGCTATCATTAGTTTCCATCTTCAACACCTCAACTTACTTTTTGGCTGATTTAACGTACTCAGCTGCTTTTTTCAGTGCGTCCTGCACTTTATTCTTGTCTTTGCCGCCTGCTTGAGCCATATCCGGGCGACCACCGCCGCCTCCGCCTACCTCTTGTGCCGCACTCGCAACCAGATGTCCGGCATGATAACCATTTTTCACCAAATCAGCAGATACTGCAGCGACTAAGTTTATTTTATCATCATTTGCACTGGCAATCAAAATAATTCCCGATTCTAATTTTTGTTTTAACTCATCAACCAGATTGCGCACCTCTCCCATATCAGTTGGCGGTATTTCTGCTGCCAATACCTTGATACCATCCACCTCGACAACATAATCAAGTAAATTTTGCGATACGTTACTGCTCTGTTTAGCCTTCAGTGATTCATTCTCTCGCTTAAGCTCTGTAATCGTTTCTTGCAAGGATGCTACCTTTTGTTTTACCACAAGCGGCTTGCTCTTAAGCTCTTTTGCCAGCTCTGCCAGATATTTGCTTTGTGCATTGAGAAATTCAAATGCATAACGACCGGTAACCGCTTCAATTCTGCGAAGTCCGGCGCCAATGCTGCTCTCAGACACAATTTTGAGTAAACCTATGTCGGCAGAATTGCCAACGTGACAACCCCCGCATAACTCCATACTATATTCACCCACTTGAACAACGCGTACCTCGTCTCCATATTTCTCACCAAAGAGAGCAAGAGCTCCCATAGCCTTGGCCTCATCAATTTTTTTACGAGTAATGTTAATCTCTAAATTATCCCAGATGCGAGAATTCACGATTTTCTCCACTCGCTCTAATTCATCTTCCGTTAAAGCACTAAAATGTGAGAAGTCAAAACGCAACTTATCATGTGCAACCAAAGAACCCGCTTGGTTGACGTGGTTTCCTAACACTTCTTTTAGTGCTTGATGCAGCAGATGCGTTGCTGTGTGGTTCTTGATTACACTATTACGTATCGTTAAATCGACAGCCGCAGTAACATCAGCTCCATTGCTTATCGACCCCTTAACCACCTCAACATGGTGCAAATGCTGCCCATTCGGCGCCTTTGTTACATCTGTTACTTTAAGTTCACCTGTTGCTGCAGTAATCACTCCTTGGTCAGCAACCTGACCACCACTTTCCGCATAAAAAGGTGTCTCCGCTAACATAACTTGTCCCTTCTCACCTTGTTTTAACTCTTCGACCAGCTTACCACTGGCGATTAGATGCGTAACCACAGTCTTGAGCGCAAAATTATCATAGCCAACAAAGCAGCTCGGTGTCTTTAAGTCACCTACCACGCCACCTTGAACCTGCATACTTTCAACATCAGCTCGTGCTGCGCGTGCGCGTTTGCGTTGCTCTTCCATCTCATGATTAAAACCTTCTTCATCGACTCCTAAACCATGCTCACCGGCAAAGTCCTCAGTTAGATCTAACGGGAATCCATAGGTATCATATAGTTTGAAACTATCTTTACCGGAAATAAGTATTTTCTTGTCAGCAATCGCACTTGCAACAATCTGTTCAAGAATGTGCAATCCCTCAGAAAGCGTCTCTAAGAAACGCTCTTCCTCACTCTTAATAACTTTTTCTATAAAATCACGCTTTTCTGACACTTCCGGGTAATAGTCGTTCATTATTTCACCAACCACTCCGGTCAGCTTATATAAAAACGGCTTTTCAATACCGAGTTTTTTACCGAAGCGCGCAGCCCGGCGCAACAAGCGACGAATTACGTAGCCCCTACCATCATTAGCCGGTAACGCACCGTCAGCGATTGCAAAAACAATTGTCCGAATATGATCTGCAATCACACGAAGTGCCATATCAACATCTTTGTTCTCGTTATATTTTACATTCGTATAGCTGACTACCTTAGCGATAATCGGTGCGAATAGATCTGTATCAAAGTTCGTTTCAACCTCTTGAACAACCGATGCCAATCGTTCAAGCCCCATACCTGTATCGATATTCTTCTTTGGTAACGGCGTATAAGAACCATCGGGATTGTGGTTGAACTGGGAAAAAACCAGATTCCAGATTTCCAGATAGCGTTCATTCTCGCCGCCCGGATAGCATTCCGAATCGCCCGGTTCGCAATACTCTTCACCGCGATCATAGAAAATCTCCGTATTCGGCCCACTTGGACCTTCACCGATATCCCAGAAATTACCCTCCAACTTTAAAATCTTTTCGTCAGGTAAGCCAACCTTCTCATGCCAGATTGCATAGGCTTCGTCATCCTCAGGATGGATCGTCACTGAAAGCTTCTCCGGGTCAAAACCAATCCAACGGGGAAAAGTTAGATACTCCCATGCCCAGATAATCGCCTCTTCTTTGAAGTAATCACCAATCGAAAAATTTCCCAACATCTCAAAAAAAGTATGATGCCTTGCAGTTTTTCCAACGTTCTCAATATCGTTAGTCCGAATCGATTTTTGTGAGTTCGTAATCCGCGGATTGGCCGGTATCTCGCGTCCGTCAAAATACGGTTTTAATGTTGCAACACCGCTATTTATCCAGAGCAAAGACGGGTCGTCATAGGGTATGAGCGACGCACTTGGCTCAATAGCGTGCCCCTTCTCTACAAAGAAGTCTAAAAAGGACTTTCTAATCTCTTGTGAACTCATTTTTTTCATTTACCGATTCCTCCAATAGTTTTATTAGAAAAAAACAATTTGCAAATTATTATAACCAGCAGGCTAATCTCTGTCAACTTGCGGTCACCTGCGTGATTTCACTATATTAAGCATTTCACGGGTAGCCTCTCTAACCTCTTCCAGAGTGTTAGTTATTCCGAAACTAATCCGGATTGATGATTTAACAATTTCCGGTGCAAGTCCAAGTGCCTCCATTACTTTTGAGGTTCCAAGTGAGCCGGCTGCACATGCAGAACCGCCGGATATTGCAATCCCCTTTAAATCAAGTAATGTAATCAATGTGTGGCTATCAATTCCCGGGAAACTTAGATTAAGAATGCTGGTTACGACATCAATTTTATGCCCATTGACAACATATTCTTCAGATCGCAGTTCAGTCATCAATTGCTCAAGTATATATGTACGAAACGCACTAAACTCTTGATATTTGGCATCTTTTCCTGCGGTTAACAGTCGACATGCCTCTCCAAAACCGACGATTCCGGGCACATTTTCAGTCCCACCACGCCGTTTGCGTTCCTGAGTCCCGGCAAAAAGCGGGCTCACTTTCACACCTTTTTTTATGTATAGAGCGCCTACACCCTTAGGACCATTAACCTTATGCGCAGAGACGGATACCAAATCTACAGGCAAGCTACTTAAATCAAGTGTTAACACCGGAAAAGCCTGTACCGCGTCCGTATGAAACAGCACTCCCTTTTCAGCTAACAACTCCCCTATCACCGCAATATCCTGCACTGTTCCCAACTCATTATTCGCATAGATAATACTGACCAGCACGGTTCGATCCGTCAACATTGCCGCCAAATCCCCAACCGAGACCTTCCCTGTCTGATCAACCGCAACTTGCTTTACCGTAAAACCTAACTCCTGCAAAAAAGCAGCCGCGTTAACAACAGCAGGATGTTCAATCGTTGAAATGATTATCTCATCGCCTTTGTCGCGATTAGCGAGCGCCGCACCAACGATTGCCAGATAATCGCTCTCCGTTCCGCCGCTTGTGAAGACAATTCTTGCCGGTTCTACATGCAGAGCCTTAGCAACCTCAATTCGTGCATCCTCAACGGGAATTCTTGCGGAACTTCCAAACTGGTGAATGCTCGAAGGATTACCGAAGCGTTCAGCAAAGAACGGCTGCATCTTTGCCTGAACCTCAGGTAACACCGGTGTTGTCGCACTATTATCCAAGTAAATTAATTTCTTCACCTATATCCTTCTTTCTAAGTAAATGCTTTTATCTGTTCATCGTTAACAGATCACCGAACTATACCTCGCTGTTTAAATCCTTTCGCTTATAGCGATCAAAGAATGGATTTAAGAACTTAAGACATATCTTTAGTGCCGCCGCAATCGTCGGTCCGATTAGAAAAGCCGCAACAACCGTGCCTACAAAGACCGGCCCACCAAGCAACCAACCGGCAATAATCGCTAAAAGCTCCATTATCGTTTTAACAACAGACACCTTCCAGCCATACTTGATTGTCAGTGCCATCATTAGGCTATCCCGCGGTCCGGTACCAATGTTAGCGGCTATATAGACACCGGCTCCAAAACCCATAATCAAGATTCCGATTATTAATGCTGCTATCTGTAGATAGAGCTGCTCAAAATCCGGTAAAAGATAAATAAAAAGGTCAATAAACCAACCAATAAAAATCATATTAAGAATCGTACCAATCGAGACCACATGCCGATAAATAAACATCGTCACAATAATAATGATTAGGCCGGCTATCTGTGACCAAGTCCCGACCGTCAGCCCAAAAGTTCGATATAGACCGATATGTAGGACATCCCACGCCGATACTCCAAGATTGGCCTTAATAATCAGTACTATCCCTAAGCTCAGCACTGCAATCCCGATATAAAAAACGATTAAACGCCAGATAAATTCAGTTTTCGTCATATTTGATATTACTATTTTATCAAGTTCCAGTTAGATTACCTTCTTCGCTTCTGAAGTTTTTCTTCCATTCCCTGATCACTCGGCTTGTAGTAGGTTCTTTTCTCCATACCGGCCGGCAGATAATCCTGCTCAACATAGTGCTCCGGGTAATCGTGCGGATATTTATAGCCTTTGCCGTGCCCCAATTTCTTGGCACCAAGATAATTACTGTCACGTAAATGAATCGGTACCTCACCAAGTAGCCCTGCCTTAACATCAGCAATCGCATGATCAATGGCAACAATCACTGAGTTTGACTTTGGACTCTCACAAAGGTAGATAACCGCCTGCGCAATGTTGATTCGCGCCTCCGGTAGTCCTATGAACTCCAATGCATGAAGCGCAGCTACTGCTTGCTCAAGGGCCTGCGGGTTCGCCATCCCAATATCTTCAGAAGCATGTACGATCAATCGCCGTACAACAAGCTTCGGATCCTCACCGGCCTCCAGCATCCGCGCCAACCAGTAGAGAGCTGCGTCAGTCTCGCTTCCGCGTATTGCTTTGATAAAAGCACTGATCGTATCATAACGCTGATCCCCGGTATCATATCTCAGCACAGGCTTTTGAATCGATTCTGCGGCTATTTCTATGTCAATAACCACAATACCCCGCTCATCCATTTCAGTTGTTTTTACAGCCAATTCTAGAGCGTTTAAAGCGATGCGCAGGTCGCCATTAGCAGAAATAACTATATGCTCAAGTGCTTCATCACTAATCTCAATATTATAATGCCCTAACCCACGCTCCCGATCAATAATAGCTGATTTCAAGGCTTCTTTAATCTCCGTCTCAGCAAGCGGTTCTAAACGAAAGATTTGACTGCGTGACAGAAGTGCCGAATTTACCTCAAAAAACGGGTTCTCGGTCGTTGCACCAATTAAAATCAGTTCGCCTTTCTCGACTGACGGTAGCAGCGCATCTTGCTGAGCTTTATTAAACCGATGAATCTCATCGAGAAAAAGAATCGTCCGCCTTCCATAGAGACGTAGATCATCGCGTGCTGTCGTGATAATTTCACGCACCTCTTTAACACCGGTGCTAACCGCGTTCAGTTGAATGAAATTGCTGCTGGTTAACTGACTGATTACATAAGCCAAACTTGTCTTCCCCGTACCCGAAGGCCCATAGAGAATAATTGAACTCAACTGATCGGCTTCAATCGCGCGTCGCAACAACTTACCTTTGCCAATTATCTGCTCTTGACCGATAAATTCATCGATTGTCCGCGGTCGCAAACGGTCAGCAAGCGGTGCGAATTTATCCAGTTTTTGTGCAAACAAGTCCATGCCCTCACTTCTTTCTCATCCGGATCAGCCTTACGCAACAAACTACTAACTCGCGCAGCTAACACCCAACTTGCGCAGCTAACACCCAAAAATCTCTTTTACCTGTTCAAGTACATATTCAATATCGCTCTCGCTAATCTGGCGATGCGTAGTCAGCCGCACCAGATAAGTACCGAATTTACTAAGCAAGATACCTCGCTCAGCCATCCGTCCGATAAAGTTTACCGCATCAATACCTAATCCCTTAACATCAGCGATTACAATATTAGTCTCAACATGATTTAAGTCGATTTCAATTCCTGTTACTGCAATAAGTCCGACTGCTAACTGCTTAGCTAATCGATGATCATCTCGCAAGCGCTCAACCATTGTATTTAAAGCTACAATACCGGGAGCAGCAATTATCCCTGCTTGCCGCATTCCGCCACCCAAGCGTTTACGCATTTTGCGAGCACGCTCTATAAAGTCGTGCGAACCGACTAACAGTGAACCGACAGGTGCACTCAAACCCTTAGAAAGGCAGAACTGCACCGAATCGACATACTTAGTAATTTCTTTTACATCTACGCCAAGAGCAACCGCCGCATTAAAGATACGCGCTCCATCAAGATGAATTGGAACACCTTTGCGATTGGCATCATAGACCGCTTTCATATATTCTACCGGCAGGACAGTACCTCCTGCTCGATTATGTGTATTTTCCAGACAGATTAGCGATGTCCGTGGCATATGTAGATCCGCTTCACGAATAGATTCTTCAATATCTTTAACCGGCATCTGTCCATAGTGTCCTTGTATAATCCGCGTCTGAACACCGGACAGCGCCGCTACCGCCCCAGCCTCATAATAAAAGATGTGCGACTGCGCCTCAAGAATGATTTCTTCACCCGGCTTAGTATGTGTCAACACTGCAATCTGATTGCCCTGTGTACCGCTGGTAACAAAAAGACCGGCATCTTTGCCCAGCATCTGCGCCGCTAACTTTTCAAGTTCATTAACCGATGGGTCTTCACCGTAAACATCATCACCAACCTCAGCACGAAAACTCGCCTCGCGCATCTCTTCTGTCGGTTGTGTTACGGTATCACTTCTTAAATCAACTCTTTTCATGCTCTCGCCCTCTCCCATTCTGCCATCTCATCACATAATTAAAGCCCTCAATCCAGTCTTTAATCCGTGGTATTTCGTTCGGTAAAACACGATTATAAGGCCAATCCATCACGACGGTATGAATACCGTTTGCAACTAAATTCTGAACATGCATTGGATCATCCTCGAAGAACATCTCTATCTCCTGCTCGAGAGCAATCTTTGCTTTATCCTGAGAATTCATAAACAACCTATCAGCGAATGGAAAGTCGTTTTTAAACAACCATTCCTCTGTAATCTCCTGAACGATTTTACCGTTCGGTCGAGCAGTAATATAAACGATTTCGAAACCCTCTTGTTCAAGTCGCTTCAACGAATCAGCTGAATACTCAAGTGGTTTGCCAATCTGATAAATTTCCGCCTCTAATCGACGCCAGAGTGCGCGCCCTTCTTCTCCATCCAAACCATACGGCTCATCAAGAAGATAGGTCGTAACCTCTTCTTCCTTTATGTTACGCTTCAGCACCCGATTATAAATTTCAATCGCAGCACGGTGCGTATATTTAATTGTGCCATCAATGTCAATTCCTAATCTCACTTTAATTTCACACCCTATTCTAAATCCTTACCATTATATTAATTTGCACCGGCTTGTTCGGAAAATTATTTATTATTATATTTTATCAGATTTAGCACACTTTTTCAGAGTTTAATAAACTTTTAATAAAATATATTGAGCTTGCCTTTGTTGTGAATTCCCTACAGTTAGTTTACAATTCAATATATAAAATACTATTGATTGAGGTGATGCAAATGGAAATCGATTGGAACCTTTTACTACCTTTAATTATCCTGCAAGTTGGCTTGCAAATTTTTGCATTAATAAGTCTGTTTAAACAAAGTTTGCCTAAAGAAAAGAAAATTATTTGGGTGTTAATCATTATTTTCTTAAACTTACTCGGACCAATTATCTATTTTATTTTTGGACGGAAAGGATATTAAAAAGCGATGATTGAACTTAGAGGAATTAGCAAAAAGTACAATGATCGCTTAGTGGTAAACGATTTAAGTTGTCGCTTCACCAAGAATCGATGCACCGGTCTAATCGGTGTTAATGGTGCAGGTAAAACAACTATTCTAAAAATCATGGTCGGCCTTGTCGGTGCCACTACAGGAGAAATCTTCTTAAATAATCAACCGGCAAGTCCCAAATCACTAACCTACAAGCAGAGAATTGGCTATTTATCACAAACGCCAAGCTTCTACAATTGGATGACCGGCTATGAATTTCTCAATCTTGTTGCCGACCTGCAACAATTGCCAGCATCTAAGAAAAAAGAGCGAATCTTTGAGGTGTTAGATATAGTTGCTTTAGCGGATGAACCTCGTAAGAAAATCGGTAACTATTCCGGTGGAATGAAACAGCGCCTTGGCATCGCCCAAGCTTTTATTCAAAAGCCCGAAATACTGATTCTCGACGAACCCGTATCGGCACTCGATCCGGAAGGCAGATACCAAATCATTAAACTTCTGCAAGAGTTAAAAAAAGAGACGACGATCATCCTCTCCACGCACATTTTGCATGACGTCGATAAGGTCTGCGACGATATAATAATTATCGACCAAGGCATTAAGCTGGTCGATGAAGGACTTAAATCACTAAAACAAAAATATATTGAGCCGGTGCTTAAGGTCGAACTGGTTGAAACTAACCCAACTGCTGCCACCTTGCTGGAAGCACAATCCTGGGTTAAAAGCGTGCATCCGGTCGATAACCAATTAATCATCGTTGCTACCGACCAAACTGTAGCGTTACAACAGTTGCCATCTTTCTTACTGCAAAATGACCTTGCTTTCCTTTCATTAGCAGTCAAACAGCCGGAATTAGAAGACATTTTCTTAAGGACGGTGAAAAGATGAGAACCTTATTAACACTGACACGCAAAGAATTTTTCGAAGCAACCCGTAACTATAAACTGTTCATCATTCCCGTAGTCTTCATGCTCTTAGCGGCGATGCAACCGCTAACCTTTTACTATATGCCGGATCTGATGAAGATGGCTGTCTTCACTGAAGGGACAATTATTCAAATTCCGCTCCCATCGGCTGAAGAAACAATCAATTCAATCTATCTGCAACTTGCACAACTTGGCTTAATCATCTTAATTCTTGTATCAATGGGCACGATTAGCAACGAATTAAAAACCGGCGTCGCTGAAACCATCCTCACAAAGCCGGTCGCACGCACCAATTTTGTTGCAGCGAAATGGATTTTTTATTTCACGCTAACGATAATTAGCTGTATTCTTGCAGTTATCGCCGGTAATTATTATACCGCCTATCTGATCGGCACCGCAGAGTGGCTGCCAATCATCAAAAGCGGTCTCTATTTTTTACTGTTCATGCTGTTATTTGTCGCATTTACACTATTCCTATCAACGATCTTTAGGAGCGGCATCGTTGCCGGAGTGATTGCGATTATTGTAAACTTTATTTTTACAATTCTCGCTTCCTTTTCGCTCAAATACTGGTTCTTGCCATCATATCTGCTGACAATCAGCCAGAACTTACTGCTTGACCGGAAGCTCGAATATGTAGGTTTAAGCATAATATTTTCGCTGCTCCTGCTAGTAATCTTTTTCACAGGCAGCATCTATCAACTCTATCGAAAAGATATCTAACAAATCGATTAGCGTTCCTGCTCAAGCAAATCACGCACAACCTTGCTTGCAATTACTAAGCCGGCTGCCGGTGGTACAAAAGCTGTACTGCCCAGTCGGCTTTCGCCTTTTGCAACGTCCTCCACCTTGATCGGTTGCTCGGGTGAAAAAGCGACCGGAACGCCTCGATAGATTCCCGCTTCTCGTAAGTGCTTGCGAACAACCTTAGCAACCGGATCAGTGTGCGTCTTTGAAATATCAGTAATCACGAACTTACTTGGGTCGAATTTGTTAGCAGCACCCATCGAAGAAACGATGGGAATTCCCCTTTTCACCGCCTCTTTAATCACCGCAATCTTACTGGGCAGTGTATCGATTGCATCAACAATATAGTCAGGACGATAAGCGAATAACTGCTCATTATCCTTCTCTTCATAAAAAAGCGGTGCAATCTCAACCAGACAATCAGGGTTAATTGTCAGAATTCGCTCACGCATTACTTCAACTTTTAATTTTCCAAGCGTCAGATCTGTGGAGTGAAGCTGGCGATTGAAATTAGTTATATCAACTACATCCATATCAACAAGGATCAGCCGCCCAATCGCCGAACGGGTAAGCGCCTCAACTACATAAGAACCAACACCTCCGATACCGAGCACAAGCACACTGCTTGAACGTAGTTTCGCCAAGCCTCTTGAACCTACTAATAATTCCAGTCGCTGAAATCGATTTGCCATCTTATCACTCCTTTCCTTATAAAAATAAGTCCTCTACTAAACGTAAAGGACCTGGAATGTAAAATACTTTTACCACAAACTTTAGCCCCATGTTTGCCGTAATTTCTCGGTTTTGAACCTGCTTCGCAGGTGGGTTTTCTGTCCTAGACTTCATAGTTATGTCGCAATTGGCGACAGCATCTTATCCACCTAAGAACGCCGAATTCCCCAGAAAAAAGTGTTGGATCAAAACTATTGAAACTACGAACAACTTAGGGCCACTTTTATTTTATCACAGGACAATGTTGACCACAAGTAATTTGTTAATTATTTCCATATTAGCTTTCTTTTTTAGATGGTAATTTAACCTCAAGATTCAGTTCACGTAACTGCTTCGGATCGACCACTGATGGCGCTCCGGTCAGCAGACAGCTTGCACTTGACGTTTTCGGAAATGCTATCGTATCCCGCAAATTATCACGACCGGCTAAGATCATTACCAGCCGATCAATTCCTAACGCAATCCCGCCATGCGGTGGTGTCCCATATTCAAACGCCTCAAGTAAGAATCCGAACTGTTCTTTAGTCTGCTCAGGCGTAAACCCAAGCACTCTAAACATTCGCTCTTGCAGTTCACGCTTATAGATTCGCAAACTCCCGCTACCAAGTTCATAACCATTTAACACGAGGTCATAAGACTGCGCCCGCGTATTGGCAGGGTCACTCTCCATGATTGCAATATCCTCCTCTTTCGGCATTGTAAAGGGATGATGTGCCGCCACGTAGCGTTTATCCTCTTCACTATACTCGAAAAGCGGAAAATCAGTAATCCAAGCAAATTTAAACGTTCCCGCAGGAATCAACTCTGTGCGTTTGCCGAGCTCTAATCGAAGTGCACCAAGTGCTGCGGCGACGGTCGATTTTTTGTCTGCAACAAACAACAAAAGGTCCCCCACCTCAGCAGCCAATACTGCCTGCACGCGAGCCAGCTCCTCAGCACTTAGCATCTTCGCTAACGGTCCGCGCAGTTCATCCTCGCCAACCGCAAGCCAAGCTAACCCCTTTGCGCCATAATCAGCAACATATGCGGTTAGATTATCAACGTCTTTGCGGCTGTAGAAGGCACAACCCTTTGCGTTAATCCCTTTAACCTGACCGCCGCTCTTAACAACATTGCTAAATACATTGAAATTACAATCACGAACAATTTCTGAAATATCGGTTAGTTCCATTCCAAAGCGTAAATCCGGTTTATCCGAACCAAAACGCTCCATAGCCTCACGATAGGTCATCCGAGCAAATGGGCGCTCGCATTGGTAACCGATTGTTTCTTCAACCAACCCTGCCATCATCTCTTCAATTAAATCGTGGAACTCGGCTAACGGCATGAACGACATTTCAACATCCAGTTGTGTAAATTCTGGCTGTCTGTCGGCACGTAAATCCTCGTCACGGAAGCATCGCGTAATCTGGTAATATCTCTCAAATCCAGCCACCATCAACAATTGTTTAAAGAGCTGCGGCGACTGAGGTAAAGCAAAGAAATGTCCCGGTTGAACACGGCTTGGCACCAAATAATCACGTGCACCTTCCGGCGTACTCTTAGTAAGCACCGGAGTCTCAATATCAAGGAACCCTTCAGCACTTAAGAAATTGCGCAGATAAGCAGTCATCTGATGGCGAAGCATCATTATCCGCTGCATCTCCTCACGACGCAAATCCAAGTAACGGTATTTTAAGCGAATTACCTCGTCAATTTCAATATCATTCTGAATAAAGAATGGCGGATTCTTCGCCTCGTTAATCAACTCAATCGTCTCAACATCGATTTCAATCTTACCGGTCGCCAACTGTGGATTAACCGTTTCCGGCGCACGGGCTATCACCCTGCCTTTAACCGCAATTACATATTCACTGCGTAATCGATCTGCCACTTCATGAGCAGCTGCCGACTTTTCCGGATTAATAACCAACTGGATAATGCCGCTACGATCGCGCAAATCAATAAAGATAACGCCCCCTAAATCACGTCTCTTCTGTACCCAGCCTGCAAGCACTACTTCGCGATTGACATCTTTTTCCTGCAGTTTGCCGGCGTTATCTGTTCTCTCTAAGTTCATTTAACTATCTCCTTTGAATCAGCTATTCTTTATATTATTTGATGTGCTCTGACTTAACAAGTTTTGCTATCTCTTCGACAATCGTAGCAAACGCAAGCTCCTCTTGCTCACCTGTACTCATATCTCGCAGGATTGCCACGCTGTTAGTCAGTTCATTCTCTCCGATAATAAGCGCATATCGACAACCCAAGCGGTCTATTGACTTCAGCTGTACTTTCAGTTTACGGTTCAGATAATCGATCTCCGCCCCAATCTTAGCTGCTCGTAATTCCGGCAGCAGCTTAACAGCAAACTCTTTGGCCTCGTCACCTAAGGCAACTAAATAGACATCAGGTTTAGTAGAAATGTGTTTAGGTAGCGCCTTGGTCCGAAGGGCAATCAACCGCTCAATCGAAAATGCATAACCGATACCGGATTGATCCGGTCCTCCTAAATCCTTCACTAAGCCATTATAACGGCCGCCGCCGATCAACGTGCCTGACTCAGTGCCGGTTTCAGCAACCGACATAATTTCAAAAGCCGTCTGCGTATAATAATCAAGTCCCCGCACCATCCGCGGATTATCCACATAGTCAATTCCTAAATTATCAAGATTACTCTTTACCGCCGCATAGTGATCAGTACACTCTTCACAAAGGTAACCGACCATCGTTGGCGCATCGGCAGTCGCCTGTTGGCAGACAGGGTTTTTGCAATCCAGCACTCTTAAAGGATTAGTCATAATGCGTCGCCGGCAATCTTCACAGAGTTGATCTTTAACCGAATTCAGATAGGCATGTAAGGCCTCCCTTTGCGCCGGACGACAGGTCGAGCAACCGACACTGTTAATTTCGAGTCTAGTCTCATGCATCGCAAGCTCCCTTAATTGCTCCGTTGCCAGAGCAATTACCTCAGCATCGAGCGCCGGGTCATCACTGCCAAACGCCTCAACTCCAATCTGAGTGAACTGACGCGTTCTTCCGGCCTGCGGACGTTCATACCGGAACATCGGACCAATATAAAAAAGCTTAACAACATCCGGATTAGCATATAGCTTATTCTCAATATAGGCGCGCACTACCGGCGCTGTTCCTTCCGGCCTTAGCGTAATGCTCCGATTTCCTTTATCAACAAAAGTATACATTTCCTTCTCAACAATATCAGTCGTTTCACCGACGCCTCGCTGAAAAAGTTCTGTATACTCAAAAATTGGCGTAATAATTTCTCGATAATTATAGACACGGAAAAGCTGAGTCGCCTTTGTCTTAATATATCGCCAGAGTTCCGCCTCCTCAGGCAGGATGTCTGCTGTTCCTCTTGGTATCTTAAATTGCATCGCATTCACCTCATTAAACTATCTAATAACTATATCGCTTTGTATCATTTTTCTCAATATAAATTTATAGCAACTAAGCAAGATTATACAGTGTATAATCTTCACCCTATGCGAGTTCCTCACTATCGATGATAATCGTAACCGGACCACTATTCACAAAGTCGACATCCATCAACCCGCCGAAACAGCCCGTTTTTACAACTACTCCGCGCTTCCGCAGTTCCTCGTTAAAAAAATCATATATGTCTTCCGCTAACTCCGGTTTAGCGGCATCAGTAAAGCTTGGACGCCGACCTTTACGAATATCAGCATAAAGTGTAAATTGCGAAACAGAAAGGATCTCACCACCAACGTCAAGTAGTGAAAGATTCATCTTACCGGCGTCATCCTCAAAAATTCGCAGGTTGACAATCTTGTCTGCAAGCGCCTCCGCAACTATTTTCTGATCGGTATGCGTTACGCCAACAAAAAGTAAGAGACCGGACTCAATTGCACCGGTAATCCGGTCATTGCAGATCACTTGTCCCCTGGTTATTCGCTGAACAACTATGCGCAACGCACTGCACTCCTTTATTCTAAATCATTGTCCGTTTCACAGAATAAACATCCTTCACTCGCTTAATTCGCGCAATAACAGTTTGAAGATGTTCTTTATTGGTAATTTGAATAGTAATAAGGATTGTCGCCATCCGATCGCGATTCGTTCGACCGGTAACAGCGCTTATCGGTGTCTTTGTCTCTGACACAGCTTGTAGTACCTCATTTAAAAGGCCTTGACGATCCATTCCAATAATTTCAATATCAGCTGAATATGAATCAGATAGGTTCTCGCCTAAGTCCCACTCAACAGGAATTAACCGGTTTTCATCGCTCTCATTAACAACATTAGTACAATCAACGCGGTGGATAGATACACCTCTGCCACGCGTAATATAACCGACTATATCATCGCCGGGAACCGGGTTACAGCATTTAGAAAAACGAATCAATAAATTGCCTACACCTTTAACCTTAACACCACCAACCGGCCTACTTTTCTTGCTCGGTGTCAGTTGTCGATCCGGTAAATCTTTAACCGATAGCTGCTCCCTCTCGCGTTTCGCCTTTTCTGTTAGCCGAGTTACGATTTGCGAAGCGGTAATTCCGCTATAGCCGATTGTTGCGTACATATCATCCTCTTCAGCAAAGTTAAACTTTGCGAGGACCTCTTTGATTAAGGGCACTGTTAGGAACTCAGAAGGTTCATAACCTTGTCGTACCAATTCTCGTTCAATACTCTCACGTCCACGGGCAACATTCTCGCCACGTTTTTCTTTCTTAAACCAAGCTTTGATCTTCGACCGAGCGTGTGAAGACTGTGCAATTTTCAGCCAATCTTGACCCGGACCATAACTATGCTTAGATGTTAAAATATCAACGATATCACCTGTTTTAAGTTTATAATCAAGCGGAACGATACGTCCGTTTACCTTCGCGCCGGTGCAGCGATTACCAACCTCCGTGTGGATTCGATAAGCAAAATCGAGCGGCACCGATCCTTGCGGTAGCTCGATTACATCGCCTTTTGGCGTAAACACAAAAACCACATCGGCGAAAAGATCCATCTTAAGTGATTCCATAAACTCCTGAGCATCACGCGATTCGCTCTCCCACTCGAGTATCTCGCGGAACCAACTTAGCTTCTCCTCGAAGCTACCCTCAACCTGTGCCTTGCCCTCTTTGTAAGCCCAATGTGCTGCGATACCGTATTCAGCAGTACGGTGCATCTCAAAGGTTCTAATCTGTACCTCAAAAGGATCACCGCTCGGACCAATCACGGTTGTATGCAGCGACTGATACATGTTCGCTTTTGGCATCGCAATAAAATCCTTGAACCGTCCGGGCATTGGTTTCCAGAACGTATGAATAACACCTAAAACCGCATAGCAGTCCTTAATATTGTCAACCAGTATCCGTACTGCCAGAAGATCGTAAATCTCTTCAAACTCGCGATGTTTCTTGGTCATTTTGTTATAGATACTATAGATATGTTTCGGTCGTCCGGAGATTTCTGAATGTATTTCCAACTCCTCTAACCGCTCTTTAACAATTTTGATAACCTCGTCGATATATTGTTGTCGCTCTGTCCGCTTTTGCTTCATCAAGCTTACGATGCGATAATAGTCATCCGGGTGGATAAAGCGAAGCGATATATCCTCAAGCTCCCATTTAATCGTTGAAATCCCCAGACGATGTGCAATCGGCGCAAAAATCTCCAGCGTCTCCTGTGCAATTCGCACCTGCTTCTCTTCCGGCAGATGATCAAGCGTTCGCATATTATGTAGCCTGTCCGCCAGCTTAATCAAAATAACGCGGATATCCTTTGCCATCGCAACGAACATTTTGCGGTGGTTTTCTGCCTCCTGCTCTTCCTTTGACTTATATTTAATACGCCCCAACTTAGTTACGCCATCAACAAGTTGCGCAATCTCTGGGCTAAATTTCTCTTCAATTATTTCAAAAGTGACATCCGTATCCTCAACCACATCATGCAAAAGCGCCGCCACAACGGTTACAACGTCCAGCTTTAAGTCAATCAAAATCTCCGCAACTTTGGTTGGATGCATAATATAAGGCTCACCGGAATAGCGATTCTGGTCCTGATGAGCTGTTAAGGCAAATTGGTATGCCTCCTCAATCTTTTCCACATCGCTTTCAATCATGTAAAGTTTAGCCTTTTCAATTAGTTGATCCACCGGGCGTTCCATACTATCACCTTTAATTAGTGTTATCCTTATATTATCTGTCTTTTAGCCAATAAAGTAAAGTATTAGCACAGTTGATACACCTATCTTTGCGCATTAGAAAGGATAGGTAATCAGCGAATAAATATCGATTCCGTTTAGTCGATCGCGTGCTTTTAATTCAGTCAGCTCGATTAAAAAAGCGGCACCAACTATTTCACCACCCAATTTACGAACTAACTCAATCGTGCTGCCGATCGTCCCACCGGTTGCCAACAGATCATCAGCGATTAAAATCCTTTGTCCCGGTGTAATTGCATCCTGATGGACCGCTAAAGCATCGTAACCGTACTCAAGGCTATAACTGGCCTCAACAGTTGCGGCAGGCAATTTTCCTTTCTTGCGTACCGGCACAAAGCCGACTCCCATCGCATATGATACGGGAGCTCCAATCACGAAACCGCGCGCTTCCGGACCAACGACAAGGTCAACTCGCTTATCCGCAGCATACGACGCAATACAGGAAATCGCCTCACGATAAGCCGCACCATCTCGAAGCAAAGTCGTAATATCCTTAAAGGAAATCCCTTCTTGCGGAAAATCCGGAATAACTCTGATTAAACTCTTGAAATCCATCTCAATCCTCCTAAAAAGTTGATATATGCTACCGTTTAATTCGTAAATCAGATACAGTAATTTGTGGTTTCAGAAAACCTCGCCACTCGTTTAAGCTTAGTTCACCGAGTAAGCTTAGTTTGACACCCTTACTTAACTCATCGCCTAATTCACCTTGATTAAAGTAAAGTGCAGTTAACTGATGTCCTATATTTTTAAGTGATAACCGCAAGTGGTTCTGATCCTTGCCAATCTTCTGCGAGCTAACGACTGTGCCATTTTCGATTAGAAATAACGGTTTTGGGTTACCGATACCATGCGGCTCTAATCGCTCAATCTCCTTCAGCAATTCATAATCGATTGAATCAATATCAAGTATCGCGTCAACCCGTTCACATGGAATAAAATCTTCCTCCGTCAGCCAATCATCTGCAACCTTGCTTAGTTCATTTCGCAAAAGATTAATCTTAGGTATCTCGACACTCATCCCAGCAGCTGCCGGATGACCACCAAAAGCAAGTAAATGTTCGCTCACCTCTGTTAACGCCTGAAACAGATTAAATCCGAGAATACTGCGCGCAGATCCCTTTGCGATCCCACTCGTTTCATCAATATTAAAGATAATCGTCGGTTTATAGTATTTGCGTATTACGTGAGATGCGACAATTCCAATAACACCAACATTCCACGATGGGGCGCCAACAACAAGCACACTATAATCAGCAAGTTTTTCATCTTCAATCTTCGCCAGTGCCTCTTCAGTGATTATCTTAACCAACTGTTGGCGTTCATAATTTATATTCTCAAGCTCGTCAACGATGCGGTCTGCTTCAGCTTGATCCTCAGTCAGTAGCAGTCTAACAGCCGAATCCGAAGATTCCAAGCGGCCAACAGCATTGATTCGCGGACCAATGATATAGCCCACATGGTACGATGTAAGCTTTTGTTTTGTTAAATTAGTCTTCTCCAGTAAAGTTCTGAGTCCGATATTCTTAGTTGTTGAAAGTTGCTTTAGACCCGCAATCGCAATCAGACGATTCTCTTCAATAAGAGGAGACAGGTCAGCAATCGTTCCGATTGCTACTAACTCAAGATACTCACTCGGTATACGACCAAGTAACGCATGAGCCAGCTTAAAAGCCACTCCGACACCGGCCAAACCGGAAAATGGATAGTCATCGTCCAATCTTTTCGGATTAATAATTGCCTCAGCTCTCGGCAACAGCTCCGGTGGTTCATGATGATCAGTAATAATGAGCTTGATACCATACCTATTAGTTAATTCAGCTGCTTCAACAGCAGCAATGCCGGTATCAACACTAATTATTAACTTAATATTATCGGCCGCAGCCTTCTCAATCGCTTCATTGTTGATTCCATAACCCTCTGTGAAACGATTGGGAATATAGAAAGAACAATTGCCGCCAAGTTCCGTCAGAACTTTCAACAATAAGGCTGTGCTCGTAACACCATCAGCATCGTAATCACCATAGATTAAAATCTTCTCACCCCGGACAATTGCTTCTCTAACCAATCTGACAGCCTTTTCCATGTCCTTGAATCGATAAGGATCAATATATGATTCCGCCTCCGGATTAAGAAAAGCTTTCATAGAAATTGCATCGGTGAACCCTCGGTTTAATAGCAATCTAACAGTCAATGGCGCTATTGCCAGTTCTGCTGCCAATTCGTGCACTTGCACTTCGTCCTGCTCGGCAATTATCCATCTTTTTTCCATTAAATTCATCGTGTTCTCCCATCATTTTAATCATCTTAATCCAACTTTTATTTGAAAAAAACCGCGATAACGCGGTTAATTCAGGCTATTAAGCTATACTATTCTGTCGGTGGCTTAAGAGTACTTTTCTTCAAATCGCGAATACGCCACATTAACCAAAGTTGTGAAGCAATAAAGATTGAGGAGTATGCACCGCTTATTAAGCCTAACAACAACGCAAGAGAAAAGTTCTTAATACCGGTTCCGCCAAACAGGAATAACGCTAAAGCCACAACGATTACCGTCAATGTTGTATTAATTGAACGCATCAGGGTTTGATTAAGACTCAAATTAACAATATCCACCAGGTTTTCCTTCGTCTTAATTTTAGCATTTTTCAAGTTCTCGCGAATCCGATCAAAAATAACAATCGTATCATTTATTGAATAACCGACAATTGTCAGGACCGCCGCTATAAAGGTCATATCAACTTCCAGACGTAATATTGAGAAGGCAGCGATAATAAAAAACGCATCATGTAACAGGGCAATAACACCCGATACAGCAAATCGATACTCAAACCGAATTGTAATATAAATAATGATTCCAATCGAAGCAGCAATAACCGCAAACATAGCATTTCTTGCTGTCTCACGGCCAATCGTCGGGTCGACTTTGCTTTCAGAAAGATCTATATGTTCGCCGTACTTAGCACGAAAAACATCTTTGATAATTGATAGTGCAGCTAAATCAATCGTATTATCGAATCTTAATGCAACACTGTCATTATTATTACCCACTATCATAACCGCTGAAGGCGTTAAGTTTAGAGCAGAAAGTCCGGCTGCCTTACCTTGTGCTTCGGCTTGAGTTAAAAGTTCTAATATTTCACTTTCAGTAAAGCTCTGTTCAATATTAATCTCAATCCGCGAACCGCTCGTAAAATCAATGCCCAGATTCAGTCCAAAGATAAAGAGTGACAGCGTACCTAAAATGATAATAATAAGCGAAACCGCAAAGAACTTGTTTTGATGTTTAACAAAATTAAAATTAAAGTTCACTTATCTCTTCCTCCTTTACGCCGTAAGCCCGTGGGCTAGTCACAAGATTGGATTTCACCAGAAGATTAAGCAGAACTCTTGAACCATATACTGCTGTAACCATACTTACCAAAATACTAACAATCAAAGTTATCGCGAAACCGCGCACCGAACCGGATGACTGACTAAATATATAGAGTACAACCGCAGCAAGAATCGTAGTGATGTTCGCATCAACGATTGTGACAAACGAGCGGCGAGAACCTGCACGGACAGCTGAAAGCAGACTTTTGCCCATCTTAAGTTCCTCACGAATCCTTTCATAAGTAAGAATATTTGCATCAACCGCCATTCCAACACCAAGTACAAGTGCAGCAATACCGGAAAGAGTCAAAGTAACGCCCAACTGCCAGAAAACCAATAATACAATATATAGATAGACTATTAGTGAGAAACAAGCGATAAGACCCGGTACTCGATAATAGAAAATCATATAGATTAAAACAAGAATTGAACCAATAATTCCGGCTTTAACAGTTAATTCTAAAGCCTTCATTCCCAAAGTTGCACCAACGCTCTGTGCTTGCAACTCCTTTAATTCCAAAGGCAAAGCACCGGCATTTAGAAGATCAGCCAATCTTTGCGCTTCTTCAACGGACTTTTGTCCGGTAATTATTGCACTACCGCTAGTTATCACTGTTTCAACACGCGGATCTTGGATCAAATCTTCATCAAGAAAAATACCGATTTTTTTACCGATATACTCTGCTGTAATATCTCTAAATTTATTTGCGTCGAGCAGTTTCAGTACTACTACCTGATTACCCAGATTATCAAAGTCAACCTTGGCGCCACCAACAGCTAAATCTGTGCCATCCATCAGTATATCTCCCGCAGTATTGCGAAAAGTCAGCTTAGCCGGTTTCCCAAGTACTTCACGTGCTTCATCCTGGTCAGTTACACCTGCAAGCTGAACGCGAATCCGATCTGTTCCCTCAAGTGTAATCGTCGTTTCTGATACACCAAGAACGTCAATCCTTCTTTCCAATGCTGCTGCTGTTTCCTTAAGAGCATTATGAGAAACTTTCTCACCACTCAGATCACTGGCAACATAGAGAACTTCAAATCCACCTTGTAAATCAAGTCCCAGCGTTATATTGTTCAGTACCGGAACGATCGTCATTACAATTAATACGGAAAGTAATACAACGATTAGTATCAGTCCGACTAATTGTTTTACCTGTACCATCAAGTGCTTCCCCCTTCTAAATTCAATAAAACAATTATATCATTTGCTTAAAAAATGACAAATTAAATATCTTCGCCTTTATACACACGTACCATCAACCAATTCATGTAGTGCGCCGGCTTTAGCGATAATATATCACTGACAATCTGATGAATGTTCGGTTGCATACCTTCGTACTGTGAACTAACGCATTCCCATATCAACTCACCATTAATATTTTTGTAACCCTGAGCACTAAATTCAACCGCTTTTTCGTTGCAAAGCAGCTCGATTTGTTTTGTCAGATCACGCGCATTTAAGCCACTCATCAAATCACCTCTCTAAATCGATATTCTTATTATAACCTATTGATAAATAAATATACCTTGAATTTAACAGAAAATAAATAAAAGTCGGCAGACAATAAGCCGACTTTCACCTAATCCCAATAAATTAAACTATTTTCTTAATTAGTCTTTGACAACAGTGTTTACAGCAGTGCGTTCCATCTTCAGAACTATTTTATCAGTAACGCGCACCATTACGATATCATCTTCGATTTCAACAATTGTACCATGGATACCGCCTAACGTAATCACGTGATCATCAACTTCCAATGCATCTAACATCGCGTTTCTTATCTTAGTTCTTTTGGTTTGTGGGCGAATTAAAAGAAAATAAAAGATCGCAACCAAAATCGCTAACCACACGAAAGAAAATAGTGCACTGTTTTCAGCAGGTGCTCCTGTCGTACTGACTCCGACTAATTCACTTGCATATACAATCATCGTTTCCCCTCCTTATTCGAGTCTAATTTAGAATACCAAAATCTCAAACTTTTGCAACTACTCAATTAGATATTTTGTAAAAAACTCTTTTTGATATTCGAGCAGTCGATCCTCAAGAATTGCCGCTCGAATTCGTTTCATTAATTTTACCAGAAAATATAGATTATGATAAGTAGTTAAGCGTAATCCCATAATTTCGTCTGCTTTTAGCAGATGCCTGATATATGCCCGTGAGTAATTAAGACAAGTATAGCAATCACACTCTTCATCAAGGGGCCTGAAATCTTCAGCATAAATTGCATTTTTTATTACAAGTCTACCTCTGCTCGTCATCGTCGTTCCATTCCTTGCAATACGTGTAGGCAATACACAGTCGAACATATCAATTCCCGCCATCACCCCCGCAAAGAGGGAACGCGGATCGCCTACGCCCATCAGATAACGCGGCTTTTCCCAAGGCAATAATGGCGTAGTGTAAGCCAAAATCTCATCCATCAACTCATGTGGTTCACCAACGCTTAACCCGCCAATCGCATATCCGGGAAAGTCGAGTTCTACCAATGAATTTGCGCTCTCAATCCGCAGATCTTGATACGTACCACCCTGCACGATTCCAAATAACGCCTGCTGATCGGTCTCCTGATGCGCTTCCTTGCAGCGTTTCGCCCAACGAGTAGTCATATTCATCGATTCTTTAACATAGTCATATTCAGCCGGGTATGGCGCGCATTCATCAAATGCCATTATAATATCAGCACCCAATGCATTTTGAATCTCTATTGCTTTCTCCGGTGAAATAAAAAGTTTTTCCCCACTCAAATGGTTACGGAAGTGAACCCCATCCTCCGTAATCTTCCGTCTGTCACTTAGGCTAAAAACCTGAAAACCGCCACTATCGGTCAGGATAGGTCGCTGCCAGTTCATAAATTTATGAAGCCCACCGGCACGTTTAACGATGTCCTCGCCCGGCCTAATATACAAATGATAAGTATTGCTAAGAATAATCTCTGCACCGAGCTCAACCAGTTCTTCAGGGCTAATTGTTTTAACCGTTGCCTGAGTTCCTACCGGCATAAATACCGGCGTTTCAATACTTCCATGCGGCGTATGTAAAAGACCTGCGCGTCCACCGGTCCGGCTATCCTTTTTAATTAAATTATATTTTATCGCTGTCATTACTAACTTCCCTTCTAACTATACAATCAACATTGCATCTCCAAAACTAAAAAAACGATACTCATTAGCAATCGCTTCCTTATAAGCCTCCATTACTTTCTCCCTACCGGCTAATGCACTAACCAGCATGATTAAAGTTGACTTCGGCAGATGAAAATTAGTCAACAAGCAATCAATTGCTGCAAACTGATAGCCGGGATAGATAAAGATATCTGTCCAGCCACTTCCACCACAATACTTGCCACTCCGACGGTCATAAAGCGTTTCCAACGTTCGGGCTGACGTCGTGCCAACCGCCATTACCCTTTTGCCGGATGCGCGAACCTGATTCAGCAACTCTGCATTAGTTGTGCTCAACGAGTAGTATTCTGAATGCATTTCATGTGCTTCAATCTCTTCAACATTAACCGGTCGAAAAGTGCCTAAACCGACATGAAGAGTCAGATAGATTAGCTTAACTCCTTTGTCAGCAAGCATTCGCAAATAATCCTCAGTAAAATGCAGTCCGGCAGTAGGTGCGGCAGCAGAGCCCAACTCTCGCGAGTAAACCGTCTGATAGCGCTCCTGTTCTTCAAGTCGCGCTTTAATATAAGGAGGCAAAGGCATCTCGCCCAACCGCTCAAGCAATTCATTGAAAATGCCCTCATAGACAAAACGAACAATGCGACCGCCGGCAATCGTAATCTCTTCGACAACAGCAGTCAACAACCCTTCAGCAAATACAATGCGGCTCCCTACCGGCAAACGTTTCGCCGGCTTCGCTAAAATCTCCCAGCTCCCATCGGATAACTGCTTGAGTAACAGCAATTCCACATGTGCACCGGTTTTCTCTTTGATACCAAAAAGCCGCGCCGGCAAAACACGCGTATCATTAAGGACCAAAGCATCGCCAGCCTCCAGATATTTACCCAGATCCGTAAACTGACCATGCTCAATTGTATCCGTATTTCGATTAAGGATTAGCAGCCGTGACTGATCACGTACTGCTAATGGTCGCTGAGCAATTAGATGCTCAGGCAAAGTAAAATCAAATAAATCTATTTTCATTTAGCACATCCTATTAGTAAAGCTGCTTAAATTTAATACCTTTATAATAATACTCAAGAATATCTCGGAAGGTATAGCCCTCTTCAGCCATCCCTTTAGCTCCCCATTGCGACATGCCAATACCATGCCCCCAGCCCTTGCCATGCAATACATACTGTTGTTCCTTAGAGGCAACACGGATTTCACCATCGCCATTCAGTAACAAATATTCATCCTGACTATTATTAATTGCCGACAGGGAACTTACTCCGTTAGCACTCACAACATACAACTGATTACTGGCATTCGCTGTCGAAATCTTATCTCCGCGTGCCGCTAAAACATCCACTCTTCCTGTCTGTTCAATCTCAAAGAAGTTACTAAGCACACCGGTTGCAGTTGATCCCAGCATCGTCCGATAGTAATCAGGATATTTAACGGGAATGACTCGGTTGCCATTAGCAAGTTGCATCACTCTGCCTGACGGTCCGGTCGCTACAACCTTTAGATCTAACACCGGCGTAGTAACCGTTGCCCCACTCGGCTCCTGATATTGATTAATCCTATCCAACAAATACGCAGGAGTTATTGGATCGGTAATCCAAGAATAGGCATTGTTCTCCTTAACAGTTTCCAGCACCATCACAGATTGCCCAATATCAAGGACCATCTTAACAGAACAGTAAATTGTGCTTGGCCCTGTTCGCATATTAACATTAGTTCCATTAAGATTGCCACGTTTTAATCCCAGCTCATTTTCACTGCCGGATAACGTTATAAAGTCACTTCGCACATAACCTGTCACACCGCTCGGTAAAATTATCCGATACCAATCATTGGCGTTCGACTCCGCTAAAACATCCCAAGGTGATTCCTGCACATAAGTAAACGGTACATCATTGCCCCAAAGTTCAGTGCCATGAGCATTCATCCCGCCCGCATTGGCCGAATAAAAAGCAGTAAAAGTATTTCCGTTATAATGAATTACCAATCCGCTAGTTTCATCAACTGCGCGGATTGAAATAGACGACTCTTTGTCGATACCAAAATAAGCCTGATCGTCCGTCGTATCATATATGTCGGCAATCGCATTTCGTGGGTTTACCAACCGCTGATAAGCAAAGGTGCGCGCTGTAACCGCCTGTGCTTTGTGCGCTTCTAACGGCCAGCCATTATACATCTCAGACCCCTCTACAGAATATAGATAAGTCTCCAACGGCAAGAAATTTACTATAACCATATTACCATTATGAAGTTGCAAATTAAGTTCACCATGATAGCGTAGTGAATTGCCTTGATACAGTCGTTCATCGATCTGAATTGCAGAATTTTCTGAGCGATTAGTCAGTTTAACCTTGCTATTCTTCGAAAAAGTAAATAACTTATACTTATTAAGCGTCGAACCGCTAACTCGCGCAAATTCCTTATAAATTACATAAGAATCACTAATCGGTTCCGAAAGTGACAATCCATACCTTGACTCAACCTCAGCCCTTAACTGATTGTGTTCCGAAACATCAGCAGAGTCACCAATATATAAATAATAGTTAGTATCACCATGCATATATTGACCCGGATAAGCAAGATAACCGGCACTATTTAGTTGAGCTGCCATTTGGCTCGCCTCTTCAAGGCTTCCATAGTTTCCGCCAACCCAATGTTGGTTGCCGATTACCATACTGCTTAACTGTTGCTCAGCTGCAATTACTCTACGCAGATCATTCGCCTCGGCTACTGAATCAAAGCTACCAACAGTTACCCTGTACTTGTTCTGTTCATTAACCTGCGCGACTTCGATAACCGGATTAAGTTTGCTTGCCTTAACCAATTTGAGTCGCTCAACAATGTTATTAGCCTCTTGCCGATTATTTGTTTCTTTCACTAACAAAGAATAGCGGTCAAGTTGCAACCCAACCCGCTCATTACTACTTGCATTATATGTGAACTGCCCAGCTAATCCGGTTGTATTTACAATTGTGAAACCATCGTTACTGCTGGCTGTGAGTAAATTTTCATAATCGCTTTTACCGCTAAGCAACTGGACTCGAATCATATTATAGCTATCTGCCTGCGCTGTTAACGGTAGTAAAGTCACCATCATCAAAGATAAAATTACGAAAAACAGTAGAATATGTTTAATTCTTTTCTTAGCAATTTCCATCGGCATCATCTCCTCAGTTTCTCTTCTTAACCAATATTATAACACACTAAATAAAGAAGACGGCTCCTTTATTTACAAGAACCGTCCTTTAATTAGTCTAAATTATTCAGTTATTAATTTATCAAGCGCATCGCCCGGCGGTACCATCGGCAGTACCTTTTCATCGATATCAAGAATGAAATCAATCACAACCGGTCCCTTTGCTGCTAACGCCTTTTTAAGCACCTCGTCAACGTCACTCTTTTCAATAACGCGATAGCCGGTCGCTCCATAAGCTTCGGCAAGTTTAACAAAATCCGGCCCTCGATCAAGCGTCGTCTCCGAGAAACGCTCTTCATAAAACAACCTTTGCCACTGCCTAACCATTCCCAGAGTTCCATTATTCATTACTGCAATAATAATCGGCAGCTTATAATAAACAGCTGTTGCCAGCTCATTACAGTTCATTCGAAAACTACCATCACCGGCAATATTAAAGACTGTCTTATCCGGCTTGCCAACCTGAGCGCCAATCGCTGCTCCGGTACCATATCCCATCGTACCAAGTCCGCATGAAGAAATAAAAGTTCTTGGCTTAGTGTATTTATAGAACTGTGCTGCCCATATCTGGTTTTGTCCAACCTCCGTCGCGATTAGCGCATCACCGTTTGTCAGCTCATAAATTCGTTCGATAATATACTGGGGACGAAGCACATCATCTTGCTTATATTTAAGCGGGTGTTCCTGTTTAATTTTCATTACTTCATTAAACCAAACTCCACGTTCTTTCTGTTTCAATCTTTTATTCAACTGTGTTAGCACAGTTTTTACATCACCAATTATATGATGATGTGTCTTAACATTTTTGTTAATTTCAGCCGGATCAATGTCAATCTGGATAATCTTTGCTGACGGCGCAAAGCGATCCGCTTTGCTAATAACCCGATCGCTAAAACGAACGCCGACAGCTATCAGTAAATCGCACTTAGTAACCGCAATATTCGAAGCCTTCGTGCCGTGCATCCCAATCATGCCGGTAAAAAGTTCATCATTTCCCGGGAAGCCTCCCAGCCCCATCATGCTTGCGGCAACCGGCGAAGAAATTTTGCGAGCAAACTCTGTCAGCTCACCTGTCGCATCAGAGAAAACCACACCTCCGCCACTGTAGATAAACGGACGTTTCGCAGCCTCAATCATCTCAATTGCCGTCTCAAGGTCGGCCGCAGTTGCCTCAGCTACTCGCTCAATCTTTCGCGGTTTTTCCGGTGTATAATCAGCCGAAAGAGCAGTAACGTCTTTGGGAATATCAATCAGTACCGGCCCCGGGCGACCCTCTTGTGCAATATAAAATGCACGTCGAATCGTCTCTGCCAAATCTCGAACGTCCTTAACGATAAAGTTGTGTTTGGTAATCGGCATCGTTACGCCGGCAATGTCGATCTCTTGGAAACTGTCTTTGCCCAGTAAAGGCACAGCAACGTTTCCGGTGATAACTACTAAGGGAATTGAGTCCATATAGGCGGTTGCTATACCGGTAACAGTATTGGTTGCACCCGGTCCGGAGGTTGCAATACAGACGCCTACCTTACCGGTAGCCCGAGCATAGCCATCAGCCGCATGTGCCGCCCCCTGCTCATGTGATGTCAGAATGTTTTTGACGCTATCTTTATGTTTATAGAGCTCATCAAAAATATTCAACACCGTACCGCCGGGAATCCCAAAAACCGTATCTACACCCTGCTCCTTCAAGCATTCAATTAATATTTCCGCACCTGTTAAACGCATCTCTTTTCCCACCCCATTGCTTTTCTATATTTTCAGGATTGCTCCTGTACTCGCTGATGTAACAAGTTTCGCATAACGCGCGAGATAACCTGTTTTAATTTTTGGCTCCGGTGCCGTCCAGTTAGCTTGTCGAGCCTTAAGTTCTTCTTCACTAATTTCAAGTGTTAATGTCCCTAAATCCATATCAATCGCAATCAGATCACCATCGCGGACAAAGGCGATCGGACCCCCGCAGGCAGCCTCCGGTGAAACGTGACCAATCGATGCACCTTTAGTTGCGCCGCTAAACCGGCCATCGGTGATTAGTGCAACATCGCGGTCAAGTCCCATCCCCGCCAGTGAAGAAGTAGCTGCCAGCATCTCCTTCATGCCCGGACCCCCTCGCGGTCCCTCATAACGGATGATGATTACTTGTCCCTTCTCAATTCTTCCCGCCTGAATCGCTGTTAAAACTTCTTCCTCAGAATTGAAGCATACTGCCGGACCACGATGCTTAAGCATCTCCGGCGCTACTGCCGAGCGCTTAACAACAGCGCCGTCAGGAGCAAGATTTCCCTTCAATACAGCGATCCCGCCGGTCTTGCTATGCGGATTCTCAACCGGACGAATAACTTCCGGATTAAGATTAGCCGCATACTTAATATTCTCTCCCAGTGTATCTCCGGTAACCGTCAGCAGATTAAGGTTAAGTAAATTTTTCTTCGACAGCTCTTTCATCACAGCACTGACTCCACCCGCCGCATCGAGATCGACAACGTGATAGTCACCGGCAGGGCTCAGCTTGCAGAGATTAGGTGTCCTAGCACTAATCGCATTAACCAACTCTAAGTCAAGGTTAACGCCTGCTTCATGGGCGATTGCCGGTAAATGCAGCATACTATTAGTACTGCAACCAAGTGCCATATCAACAGCAAGCGCATTATTGAACGCTTCAGCCGTCATAATGTCGCGTGGTTTAATATCTCGGTCAATCAACTTGCGGATACCCATCCCGGCATATTTAGCCAGACGTATCCGGCGAGCCTCGACAGCAGGAATCGTTCCATTACCCGGCAACCCCATACCAATCGCTTCCGTTAAACAGTTCATACTGTTGGCAGTAAACATACCAGAACAAGAACCACAACCCGGGCAGGCATTCTCTTCATAGTCGCAGAGGTCTGCTTCCGTCAGATTACCTACTTGGAAAGCCCCCAGCGCTTCAAATACAGTCGTCAGACTAATATCACTATTATTCACACGACCCGGCATCATTGGCCCGCCGCTAACAAAAATCGTCGGAATATTAACCCGAGCCGCAGCCATTAGCATACCGGGAACAATTTTATCACAGTTAGGAACCATCACGAGAGCATCGAATTTGTGTGCCATCGCCATTGTCTCAATCGAGTCAGCAATTAACTCGCGAGTTACGAGTGAATAGTTCATACCGCTATGACCCATGGCAATACCGTCACATACTCCGATTGCCGGTATCTCAATCGGCGTACAACCGCTCATCAGCACACCGGTTTTTACCGCTGCAACCAGCTGATCAAGATGGATATGTCCGGGAACAATTTCGCTCTTAGCATTTACAATACCGACTAACGGTTGAGCAATTTCCTCGTCCGTGTAACCCATCGCCTTAAATAAAGACCGATGCGGAGCACGCTCTATACCTTTTTTTACATCATCACTTCTCATATTCTCACATCCTAATAAATCGGTTCACCCGAGTTATTTGCATATTCCTTAAATGCTGCCATCAACCTCTTAGTTATTGGACCAACAATACCGTCATCACCAATTACGCGTTCGTCAACTGAAGTGACCGGAATAATCTCAGCTGCAGTTCCCGTTAAGAAACACTCATCAGCGGTATAAACATTAAAGAGTGTAAACTCTTTCTCGACAATCTCATAACCCATCTCGCTTGCTATATCTATAACTGTTCGACGAGTAATACCATCAAGGATTCCTACATGGATCGGCGGTGTAATAATAACCCCATTCTTAATGATAAAGATGTTATCACCCGTACATTCAGCAACGATTCCGTCATGATTAAGCATCAGCGCTTCCTGCACACCCGCACGGTTAGCCTCAATTTTCGCTAAAATATTATTCAAGTAGTTCAATGATTTTATTTGTGGGTCAACGATTGTCGCCTTGTTACGACGCTGAGCAGCTGTGATAATTGGCATACCCTTTTCATACATCTCTGCCGGGTAAAGCGTAATCGTCGAAGCAATAATGAAAACCGTAGGCACCTTACTATTCTTCGGATTTAGCCCCAAAATACCGACACCACGCGTAACGACCGGACGTATATAACCATCCTTAACATCATTGCGGCGGCAGGTCTCAATCAGAGCTTCCTTGAACTCATCCTTAGTCATCGGAATCGTCAGTAAGATTGCTTTCGCTGCATTATAGATTCGATCAATATGTTCCTGACATTTGAAGATTCGACCATTATAGACGCGAATCCCTTCGAAAACGCCATCTCCATACAGCACACCCTGGTCAAACACCGAAACACAAGCCTCTGACCTTGGTACATACTTTCCATTCAGATATACAACCATCTCTTTGCTCATACCATCAACCCCTTATAATATTAAATTAATTTATGCAAGAGCTGCAAGAATCAGCTCTCCCATCTTCTTAGTACCCACTGATTTCATACCGGGACTCATAATGTCTCCTGTTCGATAACCGGAATTTAATACCTTTTCAACCGCAACCTCCACCGCATTAGCCTCCTCCTCTAAGTCAAAAGAGTACCGGAGCATCATTGCAACTGAGAGGATCATCGCGATTGGGTTCGCCTTATCTTGTCCGGCGATATCCGGCGCTGAACCGTGAATTGGCTCATACATTCCAAGATGACCTTCACCAAGACTGGCGGAAGGTAACATGCCGATTGAACCGGTAATCATGCTCGCCTGGTCAGACAAGATGTCACCGAACATATTTTCCGTTAAAATTACATCAAACTGCTTGGGATTGCGTACCAACTGCATAGCAGCATTATCAACATACATATGATTAACTGTTACATCCGGATATTCAGTCGCAATTCGTTCAACTACTGAACGCCAGAGACGAGAAGACTCCAGTATATTCGCCTTATCAACACTGGTCAGACGCTTATCACGTTTCATTGCTATTTCGAAGCCGCGACGAGCAATCCGCTCTACCTCATAAACCGAATAAGCCATCGTGTCATAGGCTTCCTCACCGTAACGACCCTCGCGCCTACCACGCTCACCGAAATATAGACCACCGGTCAGTTCACGTAAAACCATTATATCAAGATTGTCACCGATAATTTCCGGTTTCAACGGACAAGCTTCTTTAAGAGCTTCGTAGATAATCGCCGGACGTAGATTAGCGAACAGACCAAGCTTGCTGCGCAATCCCAACAACGCTTGTTCAGGACGCAAATCTCCATCAAGGTGATCCCACTTCGGTCCGCCAACCGCTCCTAATAAAACAGAATCACTCTTTAAGCAAGTATCCAAAGTTTCAGCAGGCAAAGGAACACCATATGCATCAAGTGCAGAGCCGCCGGCTAACACTTCAGTAAATGTGAACTCATGCCCATATTTTTTGCCAATTGCCTCTAATACCAAGATACCTTGTTGTGTAATATCCGGTCCGATACCATCCCCCGGCACCGTCGCTATCCGAAATTTCATAAGCGGCCTCCGATCTGGTTAATCAAGCCGTTCGCCTGAATAATTTCCTGCATAAACTCCGGAAACGGTTCTGACTGATAAGTCTCGTTTTTCGTCAGATTGTGAATTCGCCCTGTCGCAAAATCAATTTCCAACCGATCTCCATCAGCAATTTTCATCGCCGCCTCTTCACATTCCAAAATCGGCAGACCTGTATTAATCGCATTTCGATAAAAAATCCGCGCAAATGTTGCGGCGATAATACAGGATACGCCCGCCGCCTTAATCGCTATCGGCGCATGTTCCCGTGATGAGCCGCAACCGAAGTTCCGGTTAGCAACAATGATGTCACCCGGCGCCACCCGTTCCACGAAAGTTTCATCAATATCAATCATGCAATATTTCGCTAACTCTTTTGGGTCAGACGTATTTAAGTAACGTGCGGGTATAATCACGTCAGTATCAACGTTATCTCCATATTTAAAAACTTTACCGGTAACCTTCATTTATACCAAGCTCCCTTCAAGCTTATATCAATCGCTCTCGCACTCTACATCCTATCCAATCTTTTCCGGATTGCTAATATGCCCCTTCAAAGCCGAAGCCGCCGCCACCGCAGGGCTCGCCAGATACACTTCCGACTCCGGATGCCCCATCCGTCCCACAAAATTGCGATTAGTGGTCGATACAGCGCGCTCACCTTGAGCAAGGATTCCCATATGTCCGCCCAAACACGGTCCACAAGTAGGAGTGCTAAAGACTGCGCCTGCCTCGACGATATCTTTAATCAACCCCTCTTCTAAAGCCTGTAGATAAACCCTCTGCGACCCCGGGAAAACAATTACGCGCACTCCCTTGGCTACACGTTTGCCACGAAGAATATCTGCAGTAATTCGCAGGTCTTCCATCCGACCGTTAGTACAAGATCCAATAACAACTTGATCGATTTTCACTTCGCCAACCTCGTCGATTGTGCGCGTGTTATCCGGTAAATGCGGAAAAGCTACAGTCGGTCGCACTTGCGACAAGTCGATTTCATATACTTCATCATATTCCGCATCTGCATCTGCTTCATAGACACGGTACGGACGTTTTGAATGCTCTAACACATATTCAATCGTCTTGTCATCGACGATAAAAATTCCATTTTTAGCACCGGCTTCAATCGCCATATTGGCCATGCTGAAGCGGTCATCCATCGATAGCTGAGCGATACCATCGCCAACGAATTCCATCGATTTGTAAAGTGCGCCATCAACACCGATCATGCCAATAATATGTAGGATGATGTCTTTGCCACTTACCCACTTACTCGGCTTACCGGTTAACACAAATTTAATCGCAGCGGGTATCTTAAACCAAGCTTCGCCTGTCGCCATCCCCGCTGCCATATCGGTGCTGCCGACACCGGTTGAAAATGCACCAAGCGCCCCATATGTACAAGTGTGCGAGTCGGCGCCGATTACCACGTCACCGGGAACAACCAGCCCCTTTTCCGGAATCAAGACGTGCTCAATTCCCATCTCACCCACTTCAAAATAATTCTCAATCTCCTTGGCATGCGCAAATTCGCGAATAAATTTGCACTGCTCTGCTGCCTTAATATCCTTATTTGGCGTAAAGTGATCGGGAACAATCGCAATTTTGCTCTTATCAAAAACTTGATCAATGCCAATCTTATTAAACTCCTTAACGGCAACCGGTGTGGTGATATCGTTGCCCAGTACCAAGTCGAGCTTAGCCCTTACCAGTTGACCGGCTTTCACTTGTTCAACGCCCACATGTGCCGCTAAGATCTTCTGTGTCATCGTCATTCCCATCTAAACGCCTCCTATTTTGCTTTCTCAATATCGCGCAACAGCTTGTACTCAATTGAATCGACTAAGGCCAACCAGCTCGCCTCAATAATGTCAGTCGAAACACCTACGGTCGTCCAATACTCCTCGCCGTCTGTTGACTCAATCAATACGCGTACCTTCGCTGCTGTCGCATCTTTAGTATCAAGCACCCGCACTTTAAAGTCACGCAAGCTCACACTCTTCAGACTTGGATAGAATACTTCAAGTGCCTTACGAAGCGCTTTGTCAAGCGCATTGACGGGACCATTTCCTTCAGCTGCAGTCATCTCTGTTTTGCCATCTACATTAATTTTTATAATCGCCGATGAGTTAATTGCACTATCTTCCGCAGGTTGACGCCCCATCGTCGTATAATTCTCTAATTCGAAAAACGGCTTATATTTACCCAGTTGCTTGCGAATCACCAGCTCAAAGGTACTCTCTGCACCTTCAAACTGATAGCCGATATGCTCTAATTCCTTCAGTTTGTCTATAATCTCCTGCGTTTCAACCGAATCCTTCGTTAACTTTCCGTCGAACTCCTGAATCTTCGAAAGAATCGTACTCCGGCCGGCAACCTCACTCATCAGTATCCGTCTTTCATTGCCTACCAGTGCCGGGTCAATATGCTCAAATGAATTTGCTGCCTTGTTTACACCATCGATATGCATCCCACCCTTATGGGCAAAAGCGCTCCTACCAATATACGGCGTATCGTCCTTGACGCTGATGTTAGAAATCTCCGCGAGTGCAATCGCTGTTGTGGTCAACCATTTCATCTGTTCTTCCGGTATACAGCTATAACCCATTTTCAGCTGCAGGGCAGGGATAATGCTCGAGAGATTAGCGTTCCCACAGCGCTCGCCGAAACCGATATAGGTTCCCTGAACATGGTCTGCACCGGCCTCTACCGCCATAATCGAATTAGCAACACCCAAGCCACTATCGTTATGTGCATGGATGCCAATCGAAAACTGATAGTTTTCGCAGACTAATTTCGTAACCTTATACACTTCGCTTGGAAAAGCGCCACCATTCGTATCGCAGAGCACAAGCGCATCTGCACCGCCTGCACATGCGGCATCAAGCGTCTTTAGTGCATACTCGGGATTAGCTTTGTAGCCGTCGTAAAAGTGCTCGGCATCAAATATAACCTCTTTGCCGAGTGCCTTCAAATAAGCGACGCTCTCCCTTATCATATCTAAGTTTTCATCCAATGTCGTCTTAATTATATCGGTAACGTGAAAATCCCAACTTTTCCCGAAGATTGTAATCACATCGGTACCGGCAGAGACGAGCGATGCGATATTAGCATCCTCTTCAACCGTGATGCCGCGTCTACGTGTGCTACCAAACGCGGTCAACTTAGCATTTTTCAAAGTAAGGCTTTTAACCTCCTCGAAGAATTCCAAGTCCTTCGGATTAGAACCGGGATTGCCCGCCTCAATATAAGCTAAACCAAGATTATCAAGTAACTTAACAATCTTTAGCTTATCTTTAACCGAAAAAGATATCCCTTCCGCCTGCGCACCATCACGCAAGGTAGAATCAAATATCACAATTCTTTTAGGCATTGACACCTACTCCTTCACTTTTTTGTTCCTCTAAGCTGTACAATAATTTATTAACGGCATTTAAGTTAGCTTTAATACTCGCTTCAATAACGTCTGTACTGACCCCACGACCACTATGCAGTTTGCCGTCCTTGCGTATCTTAACCAGTGCCTCACCTTGCGCGTCCTTACCGCCGGTAACCGCAGTCAGTTCAAATGTATCGAGCGTAAAGGTGATCCCCACCAACTTCTCAATCGCTTTAAATGCCGCATCAACCGGACCGTCACCGGTTGAAACATCTTCAATAATAATTTCTTCACCACGGTCGTTCTTCGTTAACAACTTAACGGAAGCAACCGATGTTATCGTGTTACCACTATTGATAAAGAAACTCTGTAACTTATAACGTTCAGGAATGCTGACTGATTTGTTCATCACTAACGCCTCAATGTCACGGTCAGATACAACCTTTTTCTTGTCAGCAAGTTCCTTAAATTGTTGGAAAGTGCTATCCAGTTCATCTTCTGCTAATACATAGCCAAGTTCTTTAATCCGATCCTCAAAAGCATGCCTACCCGAATGTTTCCCTAATACCATCGTGTTAGCGGATAAACCGATTGATTCCGGTGTCATAATCTCGTAGGTCTCCTTATGTGCCAGCATACCATGCTGGTGAATACCCGATTCATGGGCGAATGCGTTCTCACCGACAATCGCCTTATTAGGTTGCACTCGCACACCGGTTATCGATGAGATTAACCGACTTGAGCGGTAGATTTGTTTGGTGTCAATATTGGTATAGTATGGGTAATAATCCTTGCGTGTAGCAAGTATCATGACGATTTCTTCCAAAGCCGCATTACCGGCGCGTTCGCCGATACCGTTGAGTGTACACTCAACTTGCGTTGCTCCGGCTTCAATCGCCGCTAACGAGTTAGATACAGCTAATCCCAGGTCATTATGGCAATGGACCGCGATTGCAGCTTTATCAATATTTTTAACATTGTTGCGAATATCAGTAATTAACCCACCGAATTCTCTTGGGTTCGCATAGCCAACCGTATCAGGAATATTGACGGTTGTCGCACCGGCATCGATGACCGATTCCAGTACGCGATAGAGAAACTCACGATCACTCCGCGACGCATCCTCAGCAGAGAATTCAACATCTCTACAGTACTTTTTTGCGTACTTAACGATCTCCGTCGCTTGTTTCAGCACCTCTTCCTCAGTCATTCTTAGCTTGTATTTCATATGAAGTTCCGAAGTAGCTAAGAAGGTATGAATCCGCGGATTAACAGCACCTTTAATCGCATCCCATGCAGCATCAACATCCTTCGTCAATGCTCTTGCTAAGCTGGCAACCGAACATTCCTTAACCGATTCGGCTACAGCCTGTACAGCCTTAAAATCCCCGGGCGAGGCAATAGCAAAGCCGGCCTCAATAATATCGACTCTTAACCTTTCCAGCTGGCGAGCCACCTTTAATTTTTCTTGTAAGTTCATGCTGCTCCCCGGCGATTGTTCACCGTCACGCAAAGTAGTATCGAATATCTTGATTCTCTGTGCCATTTCCTCCCCACCTTTTCTAATTAATTTATTTTATTCGCATGCAAATATACTGCATAACGAACCGATAACCTAATTCTCTTGTTTAATCCAAGACATCATCTTGCGTAATTCCTTGCCGACCTTCTCAATCTGATGCTCTGATTGCATTCTGCGTTCAGCCAAGAAATTCGGGCGATTAGCTTGGTTTTCCAAGATCCAATTGCGTGCAAAAGTACCATTCTGAACCTCAGATAGAACCTTGCGCATCTCTTCCTTAGTTTCACCGGTAATAATCCGTTTACCAACCGAATAATCTCCATATTCAGCAGTATCGCTGATTGAATAACGCATGTAGCTCAGTCCGCCTTGGTTAATCAGGTCAACGATCAACTTCATCTCATGCAAACACTCAAAGTAGGCGCTCTCAGGCGAGTAACCTGCCTCAACCAGTACCTCAAAACCAACTTTGATTAGCTCCGTTACGCCTCCGCAGAGAACAGCTTGCTCACCGAATAGGTCTGTCTCTGTTTCCTCTTTAAAAGTAGTTTCCAGAATCCCCGCACGTCCGGCGCCAATACCGGCAGCATACGCTAAAGCTAAGTCTTTCGCATTACCTGTCGCATCTTGATAAACCGCGATGAGGCTCGGAACTCCTCTGCCCTCTTGGAATTGAAAACGAACTGTATGGCCGGGACCCTTCGGCGCTACCATAAATACATTCACATCTGCAGGCGGAACAATCTGTCCGTAATGAATATTAAAACCGTGGGCAAAAACTAGCGAATTACCTGCTTTTAGATTAGGTTCAATAACCTCTCGATATAGTTTTGCTTGCTTCTCATCATTAACCAGAATCATAATGATATCGGCAGCTTTAACAGCCTCTTCGGCGAAGTCAACCTTAAGACCGGCTTTAACAGCATTATCCCAAGATTTACTTCCTTTATACAAGCCGACAATTACGTCAACTCCCGATTCATGTAAATTCAGTGCATGTGCGTGACCTTGGCTACCATAACCAATAATCGCAACGGTTTTTCCTTTTAATAAATCAAGATTACAATCTTTCCCATAATATAAGTTCGCCATTAGTGATACCCTCCTATTATATACTACTTAATTCCTTTATCGCCTCTTGCCAGAGCAGTAAGACCTGTCCTCACCATCTCCTTGATTCCGTAAGGTCGCAGAATATCAATTAATGCCGTAATCTTACGTTCATCTCCTGTCACCTCAATGATTACCGATTCGCTGGCGATGTCGATAATCTTGCCACGGAAAATATTGACCGTTTCAAAAATTTCTGAGCGCGTATTCGAATCCGCTAAAACTTTGATTAACGCAATCTCGCGATAAACTGATTCTTCGGGAACCAGCTGCACTATCTCAATCACGTCAACAAGTTTGTTCAACTGCTTTCTGATCTGGTCAAGGATGTACTCATCACCGCGAACGACGATCGTCATTCGTGAAATTGTCGAGTCAGCCGTCTCACCTACCGTCAGGCTGTCAATGTTATAGCCCCTCCGAGTAAAGAGACCTGCTACCCGACTTAAGACCCCTGCTTGGTTCTCAACCAGAATTGATAGCACATGCTTTTCCATCTCTTAAACCTCCCATTTCTCTTATAATCCGCTTATTTATCCCTTATAAAAAAAGAAATATTATAAATCCTAAATAGTCAGACTATTTATATAAATTTATAATATTTTATGCTTTTTAGCGGTAAATAGCAAGTAAAACTTGTTATTAAGACCGCTCGCGATTTAAACGATCAAGGAAACGTGTTACCTTGCCAACGTTTTTAGTTGGCTCTAATTTGAAATGCTCGAACATATAAAGTACGTAGTGATGATTAGTTGTCTCCCACTCAAGTTCATAATCCACCACATCCAGATAGCTATTCTTATCAAGGCTAATCGTATCAGTGTAAAAGCAAAAATCCTGACGAATTGTCTCTAATTTGCCGATTACTTGCAGACCCTCAACATCAACGCCTTCAAGAATTGCAATATTTTTCAGCAACTGATTATATTTCACAATTCCGTTATGAATAAAATCGCTTGCAAGCAGACCGGGCACCTCAGAAACATATTCGGTCTGTGAGTTAAATTGACCGGTACTCTCATTCGGTATTTTCACTTGAAATTCCCAGCTGTCACCAATATTGCGTAGTCGCACGGTAACTCCTTGATTAATTAATAAATGATCTCCTGTATCGAAATAGTAGTTAGTCTGAGTGTATGAAGCTTCCAGATTCGCGAACTTAGAAAATTGTTCGAGCAACTCCTCATATCGCTCTTGAGTCAGCATTGCCTTGTACTCAATCTCAAGTTCCGCCTTTTGCTCCTTATGCGAGCCTACCATCTGATCCATCTGCATTACCATCCTTTTCGTTGTCTTTTGATATAGGCATCTCTCTTCCCAGATGCTCATAAGCTAACCTTGTAACCATTCGTCCCCGTTGCGTGCGTTGTAAAAATCCAACCTGCAACAAATACGGTTCATACACATCCTCAATCGTAATTGATTCTTCGCCAATCGAAGCAGCGATTGTGTCAATTCCCACAGGTCCGCCATTATAAAAGTCGATAATCATCGTCAGCAGCTTGTGGTCAATATTATCGAGTCCCAGCTGATCCACCTGGATTCGCTCCATCGCCTCACCGGCTACCGCTGCTGTAATCACACCATCCGACCTAACCTGCGCGAAATCGCGCACCCGTTTAAGCAGGCGATTCGCCACCCGCGGAGTTCCGCGCGAACGCCGGGCGATTTCCGCCGCCGCCTCCCTAACGATCTTCACGCCAAGCAAATTTGCAGAGCGCATCACAATTTCCTGCAACTCATCCGGTTCATAATATTCGAGGCGGCTAATTACACCGAAGCGGTCTCGTAGCGGCGAGGATAGCAGCCCCGCTCGCGTAGTCGCGCCAATCAGCGTGAACCGCGGTAGATCCAGACGCACTGTCTGCGCACTCGGCCCTTTGCCAAGAATTATATCAAGAGCGAAATCTTCCATCGCCGGATAGAGAATCTCCTCAACCGTCCGATTTAATCGGTGAATCTCATCAATGAACAGCACGTCGCCATCCTCAAGATTGGTCAATATAGCGGCGAGGTCACCTGCTCTCTCAATCGCCGGCCCCGATGTCGTCCTAATATCAACATCCATCTCGTTTGCGATAATGTTAGATAAGGTTGTCTTTCCAAGGCCGGGCGGCCCATAGAGCAGTACATGGTCAAGAGACTCTTTGCGCAGCTTCGCTGCCTCGATGAAGACCTTGAGGTTTTCCTTAGCATTCTTCTGACCAATATATTCAGAAAGATAACGCGGTCGCAGGTTAAACTCCTCGTTTCGATCTTCAGTTATCATCTGTGATGAAATAATTCTCTCCTCCATATTAAGCCTCCTAACCTTTCATCAAGATTTTTAGAGATTTTCTAATCAGAGAATCAAGCGATTCGCCGGTCGCCAACTCTTCGGTTAGTGCCAGCAAAACTTTATTTATTTCATAATCCTGATAGCCAAGGCCTTTAAGTGCATAACTTAAATCGCTACCCTCTTGTTTCAGATTAATAGCCCTTAACTCCTGTTTGTCATCGCCATCTGTCGTAATCACAATATTCATTTCCTTAATCCGATCTTTCAGATCCAATATTATCCTCTGTGCTGTCTTCTTGCCAACTCCCGGTAAAAGCATCAGCGTCTTTTCATCCTCTTGAAGAATCGCCGTAATTATCTGTAGCGGATTTGCCGTTTGAATTACTCCCAACGCGACTTTCGGGCCGATTCCCGATACATTTAACAGTAGGCGAAACAGCATCCGATCATCCAAATCACGAAACCCATAGAGTCCCATCCAATCATCGCGCATATGGTGGTGCGTGTAAATTAACTCCGTTTCACCGATAAATTGCTTGAATTCTTCAGGATGTGCCACGTAAATTTTATAACCAATTCCGTTAACATCGACGATTACGCTTTCGCTATCAATCGATGTAACAATCCCTTGTACGAAATCAATCATCTACTCTGCCCCTCTCATTCGGCTTCCCATCTTATAGGAATAAGCATGGCAGATTGCGATCGCCAATGCATCTGCCACATCGTCAGGCTGTGGACATTCCTTAAGCTTTAGCAGTAACTTCACCATTTCCTGAATCTGTCTCTTATCCGCGCGGCCGTAGCCGGCTAGTGCCTGCTTAACCTGCAGCGGTGTATATTCAAAAAGCGGCAGCGAAGCTTGAGCCGCGGCGAGCATTAAAACTCCGCGCGCCTGCCCAACACTCATTGCCGAGGTAATGTTTTTGTTGAAAAAAAGCTTCTCAATCGAAACCGCAACCGGCTGATAAATCTCAATAATTTCAAGGGCGCTGTCATAAATTTGCTTGAGTCGTATCGCCTGATCTGTTTCAACGCTTGTCGTGATTGCACCATACTGAACCGGCGCTAATCGATTACCGTTAACATTAATCACACCGAAACCAACTATCGCAATACCGGGATCAAAGCCAAGAATAATCATCTGCACCCACCTCATCAGCGTAAATCACGAGAAAATCCTATAAATCACACAAAAAGCACTAAAGCACATAAAGCACATAAAGCACATTGAATCTCAATAATACGAACATATATTTGCATTATATCATATTGTCGTATGAAAAAAAGGCGAACAGACGATTATCGAACACACAATTCCTGAGCGATTCAATACTTGGCATTAGGCTTCTCTTGTGTTCGCTGATTGCGTGCAACCGTTCAATCCGCTTAATCACTTGCGGGTTGCCTTCTCCGGTTAACAGATAACGGTCAAGCTCCTGATAAGAAAATCCCATCTCTCCCTCATCAGTCTGCCCTTCCCATAGATCCGCAGATGGTGTTTTCGTAATAATCCGCTCCGGCACTCCCAGATATTTCGCTAAAATTCGCAACTCGTGCTTCGTTAGCGTGGCAAGCGGATTATAATCAGCTAACCCGTCGCCACCTTTGGTCATATAACCTATGTAGAGTTCGGAATAATTGCAGGTATCAGACACTAAGAAACGCCGCAATCCAGCCAATGTATAAAGTGTTGTCATCCGCAACCTGGCCTTAATATTACCCTTAACAAGCTCGTCAATTTCACCAAGCTTCGCAAACTCTTCGAGCAAAGTTTCGTACCCTTCGCCCAGATCAAGCGTTATAAGCTTGATGCCAATGCTGTCCGCAAGTAAGAGCGCATCATCGTAGTGGCGCAAATCAGAGAAGACCGGCATCCAAAGTCCGATAACCTGCTCGGGACCCAGCGCTCGTACCGCAAGTGTTGCCGCTACCGCACTGTCAATTCCGCCGGAGATGCCGATAACCACACCGCAAGCTTCCGCCTTCTCCACGTAATCGGCTATAAAATCAAGCCGCCTCCGGCAATCTATAGCAACCTGTCCTTCATATTCGGCTAATGCTAATGCGAACTTATCCATTTAGCTCAGCTCCCTCACAAGTTCCACTCCATTATCAGCATGTGATACTGTCAGCACCTGACCGGTGATTTTTTCTTCCGCCATAATCCGCTCGACCACAGTGTAAACCTCTGCAAGATGCTCCTCAGTCGCAAAAAACAATAACGTTGGACCGGCACCGCTAAGTGCAGCACTGAAACGTCCGCTTGCTTCCGCAAGTTCAAGAGCTCGCATTAAGCCTTTTACACCCTTAGCGCGGTATGGTTGATGCACTCGGTCGCGCATCGCTATATTTAATTTATCGACTTCGCCCGTCATCAGGTAGGCAAGCATCAGGCTCGCATGTCCAATATTGTAGGACACATCGGCAAGCGGTAATCGCTCGGGAATTAATCCGCGCGCTGCTTTAGTTGATAGACGGTCATCCGGGATTAGCAACACAACTTTTAATTGCTCAGGAAATGGTAGCTTGACCACTTCTGCATCTTTCACGCCGTCACAAGTTGTCACGACAAATCCGCCAAACATCGAAGCACCAACATTGTCGGAGTGTCCCTCCAGCTCAACCGCGCACTGAAACAACTGCTCGCGGCTAAACGGCTCATCCAGCAACAAGTTCGCTATATACAAACCGCCAACTATTGCCGAGCCGCTGCTCCCCAGCCCACGAGCCAGCGGAATATCGCTCTTTACCTCAAGTTCCAGCGCAGGAACCGGTTTACCGACTCGCTCATACAAATATTCAATCGAACGATAAATCAGATTATCTTTGCTTGCCGGCAGATGCTCTAAATGCTCATCAACTAAGTTAATCTTATTTTTATCCGCAAGCTTAAAACGAATCCGCAGATAGAGTGACAGCGCCAAGCCAAAGCTATCGAACCCCGGACCCAGATTAGCAGTCGTTGCCGGAACGCGCACCTCATACATCTCTCCTTGAACCACCATCCGCTACACTCCTTATGAATTAATCGCTCGTAAAACCTCGTTATAATCTGACTCAATTTCCGCAATTTCCGTATCAACCATCTGTACAGCTATATTTGGATCTTTCAGACCATGACCGGTTAGCACCGCAACAACGCGCTCGCCACCGGCAAAGTAGCCCTGTGATTTCTTCTTAATAATTCCCGCAAGAGACGCCGCCGATGCCGGTTCAGCAAAAACTCCTTCCGTCTTCGCAAGCAACTTGTATGCCGCAAGGATCTCCTCGTCCGTAACCGAATCGATCAAACCGTGAGAATCCTTCGCCGCAGTAGTTGCACCCTGCCAACTTGCAGGATTACCGATACGAATCGCAGTTGCCACCGTTTCCGGAAACTCGATTGGTGTGCCAAGCGTGATTGCAGCAGCCCCGGCTGCCTCAAAACCAAGCATACGCGGCAATTGTTTACTCTTGCCTGCCGCATGATATTCAGTGAAGCCGCGCCAATAGGCAGTAATATTTCCTGCATTACCAACCGGAATCGCTAAATAATCAGGTGCATCACCTAAGAAATCGATAATTTCAAACGAAGCTGTCTTCTGTCCCTCGATCCGATAAGGATTAACCGAGTTAACCAGCGTATATCTGCTGTCTTTTGCCAATTCGCGCACGATACTAAGTGCTTGGTCAAAGTTACCTTTGATTGAAACAACCTTAGCACCATAAGCAATCGCTTGCGCTAATTTGCCAAGCGCAATATTTCCGCCGGGAATAACGACAATACTCTTAATACCGGCCTGTGCCGCATAAGCACTCGCAGCAGCCGATGTGTTACCGGTCGATGCGCAGATTACCGTCTTGCTGCCAGCCTCAAGCGCCTTCGCAACAGCCATTACCATACCGCGGTCCTTAAACGAACCGGTTGGATTCATCCCCTCATATTTCAAGAAAATCTCTAACCCCAGCTCACGCGATAATTGCTTTGCCGCAATTAACGGAGTGTTACCCTCAAATAGCGTCAACTTCGGTGTTTCAGCCGTTACCGGCAAATACTCTTTGTACCTATCAATCAGCCCTTTATAAATCATCTTATTCACCTTCCTCAACAGGATAAACACTATTTACTTCATCAACTACATCGAGCTGTTTGATTCCAATCAGTAGGCTGTTCATTTTAGCCTTTGAAGTGACATGTGTAATAATAATCAATTGAGCTCTCGTCTCATCTTGGCCCGGCAACTGCAGAATCTCCTGCAAACTAATCTCGTTTTCCGCGAACAAATGAGTAATCTTCGCCATAACACCAATCCGGTCAACTACGTGCAACCGCACAAAGTAACGATGCTCAATCAGATCATCCGTCTTAATGTTGCGCTCTCGATATGGCGGCGTGTTCAGCTTGTGCATTCCGCGCAGGTGATAGTTCACCACACTCACTAAGTCGGACACAACAGCAGTTGCGGTCGGCAACTGACCGGCGCCTGAGCCATAAAACATCGTTTCACCGACAGCTTCGCCATAAACATAAATCGCATTGTAAACCCCATCGATTTTTGCCAGCGGATGTCGCTTTGAAACAAGGGTTGGCTGAACGCTAACTTCTACTTGGTTATCATTCAACTTAGCTACACCAAGCAACTTAATCACATAGCCAAGTTGCTTACAGAAGGCTATATCCTCCTCAGTCACGTTCGTAATACCTTCAACAAAAACATCAGCAACCTTCACATTCATGTTGAAAGCAAGACTGCTCAGAATCACCATTTTCATCACTGCATCGTAGCCCTCAACATCAGCGGTCGGATCAGCTTCCGCATAACCCAAGCGCTGCGCAGCCTCCAGCATCGCCTGATAAGATTCGCCCTCTTCGCTCATTTTGGACAATATATAATTCGTGGTTCCATTGACGATACCAACGATTTTTGTAATTCGATCTGCCGATAGACCATCCACAAGTGAACGTATAATCGGAATTCCGCCGGCAACACTCGCTTCGTAGAACATATTGCGCTTGTGGATCCGCGCCTGTTCTTTCAACTCCGTACCGTGACGGGCAACCAGATCCTTGTTCGCCGTCACGATATGCTTGCCGTTTGCCAGCGCATGCATCAGATACTCAAAAGTCGTCTCAACACTACCCATAACCTCAATAATTATGTCTATCTCCGGGTCATCAAGAACTTCATAGGGATCAAGCGTCAATTTTTCGCGAGCTATCTCGACATCGCGACCCTTGTCCAGGCTCTGCACGAGAACCTTGCGGACCGTAATTAACGCGCCTGTTTTCTCGGTTAAATCCTTGCTATGCCCCTCAATCAGCTTGATTACGCCGGAACCCACTGTTCCCAGACCCAGCAAACCTACCTTAATCTCTGTAATACTCACAGCCTCATCCCCCTATTCCTCGATAAACTCGAATTCATAATCACTTATTCTAACACTATCGCCATTAACAGCGCCTAAGCGCCTTAACTCAGCATCGACACCCATCTTGCGAAGGGTCCGAGCGAAGCGCATTGACGCCTCACGTTGCTCAAAGTCCGTCATCGCGAACAGTTTCTCAATCCTCGCACTCTCCACCACAAAGTAGTGATTCTCCCTACGCACAGTAAATCCCTCGTCCTCAGGCTCGTAGCGATACACCTTGTGTTCCTCGCTGTCCGCCTCCGGAAACTCCGCAAGCTCGGTCGCCGGCAGCTTGTCTAATGCCGCTGAAATGGCATAGACTAACTGTTTAACTCCCTCGCCGGTGACAGCCGATATCGGATAGATTTCATAATCCGGCTCAATCCGGTCGCGGAAGCGAGCGAGGTTGTCCTCGGCTCCCGGCAGATCAATCTTATTAGCCGCGATTATCTGGTAACGGTCGAGCAGGTTAATTTGATAAGAGCCCAGCTCATGATTAATTTTCAGCCAATCATCATAAGGGTCACGACCCTCAGTAGCGGCAATATCAACAACATGGACGATAATCCTTGTCCGTTCAATATGCCGTAGGAATTGGTGGCCGAGACCTGCCCCTTGGTGGGCGCCTTCGATTAGTCCCGGTAGGTCCGCCATCACGAAACTCTTGTAATCATCAACAGCGACAACTCCCAAGTTAGGCGTCAGCGTCGTAAAATGATAATCGGCCACCTTGGGGCGCGCGCGCGACACCGCGCCCAGCAGTGTCGATTTGCCAACGCTGGGGAAGCCGGCCAAGCCAACATCCGCCATCACCTTCAGTTCGAGCACAATGTAGCGTTCCTGACCCGGTTCGCCTTTTTCCGCGTAAGCCGGCGCCGGATTGTTGGCGGTGGCAAATCGCATATTGCCCCGACCGCCGCGCCCGCCGCGCGCTACCACATAGCGGTCGCCATGGTGCAAAAGGTCGACGATTAAATCGCCCGTATCATCATCGAAAACCATCGTGCCGGGCGGCACCCTGACCACACGGTCAGTGGCATTTGCACCATGCTGGCCCTTGCTGCGTCCATGCTCGCCTCGCTCGCCCTTAAAATGCTTTTGGTATTGAAAGTCGAGCAGTGTCCTTAGGCCTTCATCAACCTCAAAGATAATGTCGGCTCCCTTGCCGCCATCACCGCCCCATGGACCACCGTCGGGTACGAACTTCTCGCGGCGAAAGGCCATCTGACCATTGCCGCCGTCTCCACCCTTTATGTAAATTTTTGCTTTATCAACAAACATCCTATTCTCCTCCAAAAACTAACCGCTACTCTGCACCTTAATCTCACATCACGGCCAAAGCCTACCGCATCTCTACAACAATTTTAAATTATTATAATAATTATACAGTATTTTGCACCTGTATTAAATACAAAAATCCCAGCCTAACCGGCTGGGACTGAATCTGCATTATTATGCTTAAACTGCTTTAGCATATACACTAACTTTTTTGCGGTCACGACCCATACGCTCAAATCTAACAACACCTTCAATTTTCGCAAACAATGTATCGTCGTTACCTCTACCTACGTTATTACCAGGATAGATCTTAGTTCCACGCTGACGAACAAGAATGCTGCCTGCCGTCACTAATTGACCATCACCACGTTTTACACCTAAACGTTTCGCAATACTGTCACGGCCGTTTTTGGTGCTTCCTACTCCCTTTTTCGAAGCAAAGAACTGTAAATTCATTTTCAACATGGTATCCACCTCCTATAAAGCTGATTCTATTTTAATTTTTATAAACTCATCATATTCTTCCGCAATCATTTTCAGCGATTCAAGCATCGCCGCCAGCAACAATTGCAATTGCTGGTCAATCTCTGTTGCCAACGCATCCGGTATCTGCCACTTGAGATAGCCGGTCGCTTCATCGACCTCAACTAAAGGTTCAATCCCCAGCAACTTCTCAGCTGAATTAACTGTTCCAATCGTAATCGCCGATACCGCAGCACAGACGATATCTTGTCCGGCTTCAGCATAACCGGCATGCCCTTCCACCGTAACAGCAGTAATCCTATCTGCCACAGTCCTATTAATAATTACCCTAATCATTTTACTTTACCGTAATCTTCTCGATTACTACCTTTGAAAATGGTTGACGGTGTCCTTGCTTCTTGTGATAGTTTTTACGGCGTTTGTATTTATAGACAACAATTTTCTTGCCGCGACCATGCTTCTCAAGCTTACCGCTGATTATTGCTCCCGCAATCGTCGGATTGCCAACAAGTACCGAATCATCCTTAGCAACCATTAACACTTGATCAAACTGTACAGCTGAGCCCTCTTCGGCATCAAGTTTTTCTATGTAGATAATATCGCCTTCAGCTACCTTGTACTGTTTTCCGCCTGTTTGAAAAATAGCATACATCTAAGTTTCCTCCCTTTATTCAGAGTCTCGCCCGAGTTAGGTGCACCATAGTGCTTGTAAACCCATTCAGTGCGGAATAAGGTGCCATAGCACCACCTGGAAATGTTATCATAGATTAATCACTGTGTCAAACAATATTCGATTTAAGTGACGCTACAAAGCAAAAACATTTATTTTGCTATATTTGCATAAGCGCGGCCTTATGAGCCCTTGTGGCGAGTAGAGACGTCGCGTTGCAATATAGAAAATAAATGTTCAGCTTTGCAACCTCACTTCATCAAGAAATTATAGCAGTTTAAATTCAAGAATGCGTTCTCCCGCAGGCGAATCTCACGACCTGCAAGTTCGCATAGTTCAGCTAATTGCTCACCATCATCGCGAGTCAGCTGTTCAGCAATAAACGGGTTAACCTCAAGCACCAAATACGGTACCTGCACATAATTCGCAAACTCTGTCGCCGAACGTTTTAATAGCGCAAAGATCTCATCTTCTGCCAATACGCGGCCTTCACCATCACAACATGGGCAATCGCGCAATAGCGCAGTATCGATGCTCGCACGCACCTTTTTACGTGTTAACTGCACAAGTCCCAGTTCTGTCATGCCAACAACCGATGTGCGCATTCGGTCCTTCATCAGTGCATGTTCTAACTCAGCAACGATCTGTTCCTTGTGTTCATCAGTTTCCATATCGATAAAATCGATAATAATTATTCCACCGATGTCACGCAACCGCAATTGCTTAGCAATCTCGATCGCAGCCTCCAAGTTCGTCTGATATAATGTCTCCTCAAGATTAGAGCGACCTACATAACGCCCGGTATTAACATCAACAGCCGTCAAAGCTTCAGTCCGGTCAATGATTATATAACCGCCGCTCGGAAGCCAGATCTGCCGTTTGGTCAGACAGGAAATTTCATGATCAATATTATAATCAGTAAAAATATCTAAGCCCTGATAGAGTACCAAACGATCAACCAGATTCTGTGCCGTATCCGTCATGAAGTCTTTAATCCGCACATACTCATCAGCATTGTCAACCACCAATTGTTCAATCTCATCTGTGAAAATATCACGAATTAAACGATAACTTAAGTCAAGGTCCTTATACAGTAATGTTGGCTCAGTAACAACTTCAGCCTTTTTCAGAACACGACGCCAGAGATTGCGCAAAACTACTAAGTCATCTTCAATACTAACCGCACCAACCTCTAAAGCCTTCGTCCGTATAATCATACCCTCATCTTCACCGAGCATCGCTTGACCGATTAAACGTAGCGATTCCCGTTCAGACTCATCAGTAATCTTTTTGGAAATCCCGACATAATTGCTCATCGGCAGATACACAATCATCCGGCCGGCAAACGAAATATGGCTCGTAACCCGCGGACCTTTGCTACCAAAACCCTCTTTTTTCACCTGCACCAAGATTAACTCGCCTTCATGCACTATCTCGTCTATATTGCGCGGATGCTCCTCGTCGTCCACTTCATCACACGGATAACAGGTATCGCCCACATACAAAAAGGCGTTGCGCTCAAGACCGATATCGACGAATGCTGCCTGCATTCCCGGTAAAACATTGATAACTTTACCTATATAGATGTTACCAACCAGTTTTTCTGACTTTCGCTCAACTTGAAACTCAACCAGTTGGTCATCTTCAACCAGTGCTGCGCGCACTTTATCTTTTTCATAATTAATAATAATTCTATTCATCCATCTCGCCTCAATTTTCTAATAAAACAACCGCAACGTGCCTATAAATCTCTAATCAAATAACTTTGTACTTCTCCTTACACCAATATTGAGTATTAGCCCCAAAGAGATAAAATTCGTCAATATTGAGCTGCCTCCGTAACTGATAAAAGGCAACGGTATGCCGGTTATCGGCATAATACTGACCGTCATTCCTATATTCTCAAAAATCGTAAATATCAACATACCAACAATTCCCGCTGTTACCAGCATACCATAAGTATCGGGTGCTGTAGTACCAATTCGGTAAATTCGATATAGAAGTACGAACAATAATAAAATCAGGATACTCGCACCAATAAAACCCAATTCCTCAGCTATAACCGAAAAAATAAAGTCAGTATGCGCGTCCGGCACCCAGTTAAAACGCCCCTGTTTGCCCTCACCAAGCCCGACACCGGTCAACCTACCCGAGCCAACAGCAATCAACGATTGAATCACGTGATAACCGGTGTTCAGTGGGTCGCGACTCGGATCAATAAATGAAACCAATCGTTCAAACTGATGCGGTTGAATAATCTTGTAGAAATACTCCGGTTTAATATTATAGAGAAAGACCAGCACGCCAACAAATACACCGGTTATCCCACCCATAATCGCGAAATGTTTGACACTCACACCATAAACGAGCAACATCACGACTAAGAAAACAATAAAGACCAGCGCAGTGCCTAAATCCGGTTGTAAAAGAATGATCAACAAAGGCACACCAAGAATTGCAAACGGAATCAACAATTCACGAAAATGCGTAAACTCTCTCCCTCGCCGATCGTCAAGATACCGCGCCAGAGCCAGAATCGTAAAAATCTTCGCCAGCTCTGCAGGCTGGAAGGCGACTCTACCGTTAAAGAACGAATACCAACTCACAACACCGCGTATCGGCTCCGCAAAGACAAATAATCCCAACAGCAACACTATCCCCAACCCATATAAAACATAGGAGAATCGCTTAATCAACTCATAATCAACAAAAATGATAAACAGCATCACACTAAACCCGACCGCATACCAGACTAACTGTTTGAGCGCAGCATTGCTTTCCGGCTTAGCACTGGAAATTCCCAGATAGCTAAAAACCGCTAAACAGATAATGATTAGCAACATCAAATAATCGATTCGTTTAAAATATTTGCCGTTTAAATCCATAGCCTACCTCGCTTACCTTTCCTGCTTAACCAACAATAATTATTTATAAATCCTAAAATACTCATCAATAATCTCCCGCGCTATCGTTCCCGCCGCAAAGCCGGTAATATCACCATGCGGAACGATCACCGAAAAAGCCATCACCGGATTTTCATACGGAGCATAGCCCATAATAATCGTATGTGCAGCTTTATTACCGGAAACCTCTGCTGTCCCGGTCTTCGCAGCAACTTTTACCTTTGAATTGTAAAAAGAACCTGCTGCAGTGCCGCCAACCTCAGTAACCATCGCCATTCCTTCTTGAACCGCACGCAGATTCTCCGGATCAACATCGAGTTGATTCAGGACCTTAGTTTCATGTTTGTAAAGCACTTTGCCTAATTCTTCAGTAGCACGACGCTCCTCAATCGCCTCAACGACGTAAGGTTCAATCTTATAACCGCCATTACCAATCGTTGCTGCATATTGTGCCAATTGAAGTGCCGTGTAAGTATCGTTCTGACCGATTGCTTGCATTACATAGTTTTTATTAGCTGCAACAACTCCCGCTAACTCTTCCGGCAAATCAATGCCTGTCTTCAAACCGAGACCAAGCATATTACCATAATAACGATAGTAATCCATCGTCTGATCGATACCATAAAGTTCAGCCATTCTTAGCGAAATCTCTCCCATAAAAACGTTGCTCGAATATTTAAGCGCACTCTTCAAGTTAATCGGTCCCATCGAACGACCACCGTAGTTGCGGAGATAAAGTGTTTCACCGAGTGCATTCTTATCATAAGGGATCCTACCAATATCGTTAACGACTGTATTTAAGTCAATTGCACCGGTCTCGAGACCGGCAAGAACTGTCAATGGTTTGCTTGCCGAACCAATCTCGTAGCGACTACGAATCGCTGTGTTACCTTCATAGGGCATAATCGAAGTTTGGTACAGCTCCGTAGATACTATGCCATTGAACCAGTTCGGATTATAACGCGGATAATTGCCCATTGCTCGCACAGCACCGGAATTAATATCCAGTACAACAGCAGTCGCAAGGGTCACATCTTCACTCTTCTCACTTAACTGTGTCACATATTTTTCAAGGATTGCTTCAACAGATTGTTGAAACTCCCTATTTACTGTCACTATCAGATTATTACCGCTGATTGGGTTAACAGTCTTTCCGGTCTCTAATTTCAGGTAATCACTGCTTACCTCAACCTCATAATAACCATCTTGTCCACGCAAGATTTCCTCATACTGCTTTTCCAAACCATAACGCCCAACTCGGTCAGTCATACGGTAACCGCGTGCAACATAGTAGTCCATCTCATAAGTCGGAATTCCGCGCGTATAGCCGATAACCTGAGCCATAAAATCATCATAAATATAATTGCGTATCTCATCGCGAATCACATCGACACCGGGCAACTCCGAGCGATGTTCTTCAATATAGGCACGCGTACACTCGTCAATGTCGCGTTTGACGATACGCGGTATGTACTTCGATGCCTGAAAAATTGGTCCAATATCCATATTCCGCAAGATAGTCTCTTTTTCCTTCGCTACAGTCTCTTCATCAGTACTTTCAGGATTGCAGGTCAACCTTGCCAGCGTCTCGGCAATCGCATCATAGTCTTGTTCAAGATTCTCATCAATCTCAAAGGTAATCGTCCACACCGTAATGTTATCAACCAGGACATCACCGTTAATATCTTTAATCAAACCGCGTGAAGCATTAATGGGAATAGCTTTGCTGCGGAAAGACTCAGCCTTTGCAAGATAGTTCTCGCCTTCGATTAATTGGACATAGGCAAGACGCCCTAATAATATCGCGAACAATATAAACACGATATAGAAGAGCAGGTTATAGCGCCAGGCTGATTTGCGAACAGGGTCATGATTAGAACCCATTAATTTACTCATTGATAAAACATCCTATACTAATAATTTTCTCTGCCGATTAAACGCAGCAGGAGCGGATAGAGCACTGCCGCAATCAGTAGATTAAAGAGAATACTTGGAAAAAAAATGTTTATCATCATATCACCGAAATGCATCGTCACCAACCCATAAATTTTCTGCAACCCAAAGATAAAAATTTCAAAGCTACTAATCACAATGACTTGCATAATCAGATAATAAAAAAAGTTAGGATGGTGTATCCTTTCCAACGCTATACAGAGAAAAACTACACCGACCAGACTGATCGTGTAGATACCATATGCGCGGCCATAGATTATATCAGTTAACGCACCAAAAATTAGTGCTAAGAGTAACGCATCATTTCGGCGATGATAAATCGCTATGTAAATAATTGTAACCAAGACAAGGCGCGGATAAACAGAAATACTGCTCATATAATCAGCCTTTGTTAAGATGGGAATAAGCACACCCTCCAGCAAGAAAAATAACGCCAAGAGTGGGATAATAACTCTTTTACGCATCTAAATCCTCCGCCTCTACCGGCTCATAGTCGGTAATGATGAACAGCTCCTCAAGATGATAGAGATCAACGCTCGGCTTAACATAGATTGTCTTATTAAGTCCACTCTCGTCATCATCAATTACATCGGTAACGATACCAATAATGATACCATCAGGAAACACACCACCGAGGCTTGAGGTAGTAACATAAGTGCCGGGATTAACCTTAGCCTCATGATCAGCCTGTTTAATCCGCAAAAGATTTCTTACTTTATCGTATCCTTCAATCTTCGCATAGATATTCGGTTCGCTGTGAATCTGTGCAAAAACGAAGCTATTGTGACTAGTATCGGTTATCAGTTGCACATTGGCAGAAAAGTAACCAACCTTATAAACTTTTCCAACGAATCCTTGTCCGGTGATAACAGTCATGCCCACCTCAAGCCCATGCTGTGAACCCTTATCGATTACTAACATATTGTTCCACTTGTCAGGGGAACGAGCGATGACCTTTGCTACCAATAGCTCGTAATCACCAAGTCGCTTGGTCTTATAATCCAACATCTCTTCTAAACGCTCTGTTTCCGCGCGAAAAACTAACAGATCAGCTTCTAACTGCTCATAATTTTTTAGTCGTTCTTTAAGTTCTTTGTTCTCTTTTTGCGTCTCCTGATAACCTTTGAAGTCAGCAAAAAATCCGGTAACAGCAGTGACCGGTTTGTTAACTAAGCCCTGCACCCATGCAGTTATATCTTTGACTACCTTCTCCGGTAGTAGAATTTCTTGATAATTAATCGTCAGACCGACGATGATTATGAGCAAGATAAAAATCAGAAGAATGATTATTAGGTTCTTATTATTAGGGTTTCGAAAATTAATTATAATCATCCTTTCATAGATAGTTTAGCTAAGGCTAATAAGCTCAGATGCGCCCTTGCTCACGCAACGAAGTATAACCTGCACCGCCGATAATAATGTGGTCCAGCACCTCAATGCCGATTACATCACCAACTTTGATTAACCGTTTAGTTACATCAATATCCTCTCGACTGGGCGTTGAATCACCGCTCGGGTGATTGTGGACAAGAATGATTGCGGAGCTGCTCTTCTTGATTGCCGGCTTAAAAACCTCACGCGGGTGAACGATTGAAGAGTTCAGAGTCCCGACCGTGATTAGTTCTTTAGAAATAATACTGTTCTTCGTATCTAACAGCAATACAACAAAATGTTCTTGCTGTAAATCTCTGAGTTCATCGGCAATGTAGTGTGCTGCATCTGCCGGGCTGCTAACAATAGATTTGCACTCAACAGCAATCTCTCGTAGCCGCCTGCCAAGTTCAATCGCGGCTATAATCTGCATCGCTTTCGCAGAACCGATACCATGCATCGCCGTTAATTCCTCAAGCGTAATCAGCTTGAGATTCTCGATTCCTTCAATTTCGATAATAAGCGACTTAGCAAGTTCTAACGCTGATTCTCGATTACTACCGGTCCTCAACAGAATAGCCAGAAGTTCGCTGTCACTCAAAGCTCTCGCACCCTGCCTAAGCAACCGTTCGCGCGGTCTTTCTCTTGCCGGCAAGTCGCGAATCATTAAATCTTTACTTTCAACCATGAAAACCTAAAACCTCTTAACTTTTAGTAACTATCTTTTTATTTCCCAGCTAATTATCTCAAAAGATTTTCCTTGCCACCCTCCCGGCACCTCTCCATCGCCGCCAACGCCGCCACTAGATGAGCCAAAGGTAAGATTACTTATATTATCTATAGTTATTTTACTCGCAGAAACGCCACCTACATTGAGATAGCCGGCTGAAGCTCCATTGCTTGTAATTACAAAATTGTTCAAAACTGAGATGTAGCCAATATCAATCTCTGTCAAAAAATGAGGGCTTGATGAAATTGATACCCCTCTTGTTAGGAAAATACCTTGTACATTTAGCCTTAAGATAGGGCTCGTAGAAGATGAGTTATTATTAACATTAAAGGGGGTATATTGGGCTGTCTCATTTATCATATGCCTTGCATATATTTCCATATAGTCATTAGGATTATTACCATTATAATTTATAGTAGTAACACCGGTACTCAAAATACCGCCAGCGTTAATTTTTACATTGTAACCGGTAATTGTGAGACTGTGTAACGCTCTTATATGGTTTGTGGCGAACATTTCATTATTGTTTCCCGTAAGAGAAATCATGTGTTCTGAATAAATATTACCTTCTGACGTATTGTCACCGGCACTCAATTTATTGTTGTTTCCCGTGATACTAATATTTCTTCCGCAATAGATATCACCCTTAATAGTATTTCCACCGGCAATAATCTCAGTATTATTTCCATTATTAATACTAAGCATGTTACCTATATAAATATTTTTTTTTGCAATAATACTATTGTTAGTGTCGGTGATGCTAAAATTCTGTTCGCAATATATATTTCCATCCACTATCAAAGTTAACTGTGAATCTTCCTTCATGTTGAGAATTCGTAAATATAAATCTCCCATAACATGAAGCGTCGCAGAAGCACCCTCCATATTCAAATTGCGCACACTTAAGTCACCTTGAACGGTAGCTATATAACCTGCCTGCCCGGATTTAATAGTAAGATTACTAAACTTAGATGACCCGGGTAGCGTATCGCTATTCCCTTGAGTATTAGAATTGGGGTATGTCGTAGTACCTGACAGACCAGACGGTATTGGGATCGTCACCTGTGGTGAGTAAACACTAAGCTGACTTACCAATCCATTATAGTTACTATCAAAAGTACTCGCTGTTAACGGATCCACCTGACTGTAATCGGTAAAGTTAGGGCTTATACTAACATTTGTTGCCGCTACCGACCCTTCCACCTCTATATTTACGCGATTAGTTATGGTAAGCGTATTACTCCACCTATCTTCTTTCGTTGCAATCGCATAATTAAATAAATCGCTGCTAAAATGGCCTAAATCAAAATCCATCTCACCATCATCAGAGGTTTGTTCACCCAACTCACCATTCAGCACATAGCTCATATATTTTGTTCCCAGCATAGTATCATAAGGTGCCTTAGATTCAACACTAAATTGATCAGCAGTCACAGTAACTACAACTTCGTACAAATCATCTGCCCGCGTAATCGTAAAACCCTGTAGCTGTTGCCCCTCACCTAACGCCGCCAAACGATCATCTAACTCATAAAGTGCATGTTCTACGCCACCTCGCGCAGCCTCAAGTGCCCTTATTTGCTTTTCAGAGGTTAGTGAATTTTCTGTTGAATAAACATTATTTATTAGGATAGCCGTAACTCCAATTGAAATAACAATAACCAGCGCCAACACAATAATTAGCGCTGCACCTCTCTCAGATCTTAGTATGCTTTTAATGCTCTTCGCCATTATTTACACCTCCCAATCCTACCTTAATTCCACTTAATTGGTTGAGCTGTCGTTAATATCTGATACCCTGTGCCTGTTCTTGCATCAATGTCTATCAACCGAAAACCAATTTTATATGTTGAGCCTAACGGACCATCCATATAAAAATTATCAAGATTAATTGCGAGTGTTACATCAATATCTCCACGTTCTAATGTAAAAACACCTGAAGTTCGGTTAAATTCATAAAGTGACTCCAACCCGTCGGAACTTGTTATCGTTACCGATTGCGTATAATTATCTTCACCGGGCTGTTCATTGCCGGCTACTATATCAATCGTCTGTGCACCTTCAATATCTCGTACAAGAGTCTCAACAGCAAAGCGTAATTTTTCTTGGTTAAACATCTGTTTTTGCAGATCAGTCGTTCCATCAAACCATGCGTTTTGCGCAGTAGCAAGCAACACCATCACTAACCCAATAATAGCAAGTACTGCCAATATTTCAATTAAAGTTGCGCCTCGATTATTTTTAACCATCTTTTAACCACACCACTGTTTTTAATTCTACCGCCTTTAGGCGACTATTATTTTTAATTACAATAACTTCAATCTCTTTAAGATTAGGGTTATTATTATATTTTTCTATATTAACTGATACATTATAGGCAGATAGATCAATCGCATAACCACTGGGATTATAAGTTTCAGCACCGTTACTCACTTGTTCGCGCGCATCGTCCAATATGCCGCGAGCAATATTGATTACCTGATTACGATCACCGGACTTCATCGTGCTATCCAACATATTAAGAGAAAACGTTAAGATTGGCGCAATAATTAACGCCAATATCAAGATAGCCGCCAATAGCTCAACCAGAGTTATACCACGTTGATTATGCAGTCTCATTCCCATTGAACTATCCTCCTTAACACAATTTTCACTCTACACACGTTATTCAGTCGGGTTAATTCTTTCTGCCGGTTTATATGTCTCAAACGCTGGTGCACTTAAAAATTCTTCATCATCATTTGGATAATAATAAGCCTGATAACTTAAACTCATATCCAACTTGCCCTCATCTGCTCCGTTCCAACTCCAATTAACAAGTTTTAAGAAACGTTGATTATTGTACAACTCCTGCAGAAAATCTCGCACGTTTAGATATTTACCAGATATGTTGAAATTTAAATCCACTTCACTTAACTTACTCGCACTCTCATTGCGCGAATGAAACAGACCCACAGGCGAAAGTTCCAGACGATGTTTATCAGCTGCATCATAAATATATTGGTGTAACCCGGCTAAGTCGCTTTCCTTAGGTATAATTAAATAATAATCCTCAGTCATCGTCTCGCGTTCTTCTTTCTCACGCTCAATTTGAGCATTAATCTGTCTAATCGCCTGCGAGTCACTAAAAGAATTCGTTGCAAGTTTCTCCATTTCCGTATCATACAGCCAGTTATAATATAAGGACCAACCCCCAATTAGGAGTGCAAATATTAAGACTAGTAGTAGTGCCTTTCTACCTTCACTCATCTGACTCGCTCCCTTCTAACAAAGTATCAAGATTAATCTTCATTAGTAGCAGCATTTCTGTTCTACCACTTTCAAAACTCGAATCAACAGTTCGGATTTCCTCGACCCATGGTGCATCGTCAAAAATTTGAATTGCTTGTGAAGACGTTAACACTTTCGGAAACTCTATGTTGAGACTCAAATAATCATCGCCAGACAGAGAGAGCATACTAATATAGCCCTTTTCCGGCAAAAGTCCCGCTATCGCATCAAAAATTAACGTTACATCATAATTATTTTTCTGCACATCGTTGAATTCGCGGTAATAATCAATAAATACCCTGCTTTCTGCGCGACTAGCGGCTAAACTTTGCTCAGCTTGCTCTAAATCAGCTGCAATTCGCTCATGAGCAGCCTTTTCAGTATTATATTCACCCAATTTCTGATATACATCTATAGCTACAAGACCACTTGCACCAAGCACAAGTACAGCGACCAGCAGGAAAATCGGGAATTTAAAGCGCTTTGTTTTCGGGATAATCGGTAATAGATTGATTTTCATCTTATTTACCCACCCCTCTCAATAGCGCACCAATCGCTAATTCAAAGCCGGTCTGCTGACGAATATGTCGCGGAATATTTGGTGCCATCCGAGTAATCAAGCATATCTCAGTATCCGAGCTTGACATGACGCGTTCAAGAAAAGTATCCGTTAAGAGAATACTCGAAATTAACCCCATCCGAGAAATCTGCCGATCACGGTAATTCATCGTAAAGTTGAAATAACTCTTAGCACGCTCTGACTCATAGACGAACGCCTCCGCCAGTTTGATTTCATCAAGCCAACCGCTTTCAGTTTTCATTAAATTAATGTCTTTTGGAATATGCCGGGTAAAGAAAAGATTACCATTATCAAAAATATGAATATCAAAGCCATGATCACCAATCTGAGAAAGCATCTTAACTTGGTGCTCACCAGGGTCCGCATAAGCCATACAAAAATTGTTCATTGCGTTAGCTGCAATATCAACAGAGATTGGCTTAAAGCGGTGCTTAATCAAACTATTAATAATTTGATTAATAATCGAGCTCGGAGCTGCGACTAAAATGTGATTGTATAGCTTTTCACCATCAGTTGAAATCATTGGTGCCCTACTCTCCACACGGACAAGGTCAAATTGCGGATCAGAAAATGGAAAGAGCGAGGTGCTCGCCAACTCACCTGATACAATTGCTTTTAGCTGTTCCTTTGAAAAATTCGGAAGTTCCTTTTCACGCAAAATAACGATTGAAGTCGGCAAAATTACATGAACACGCTTAGCCTTAAAAATTCGCTTGTTTTTAACATCCTTAAGAACCTGTTCCCAAGTCTCAACATCAAATACCCCCTCTTTAAAGAGATTAACATCATCTCTCAGATAGGTATTATAAACCCTCTTAACTGCTGTGTCAGTAACCTTGCCCTCGATTATCCGCACTGAATAATCATCAAACACGATTGCTAATTCTTTCTTAGCCACCTGAATATCACCCACCTCTATATATTAGGAATTAAACCATCAAAATCCTTTAAATAACGATAAATAAATTTCTAAAATTTCGCTACCCCAGAAATAAACAATTACGGCAGCAAAAACTATGTATGGACCAAAGGCAATCGGTTCACCCCGCCGCACTCGACCACTTAACATTAAGAGTCCACCTACAACCGTTCCCAAGAGAACAGAGATGAAAAGTGTAAGCAGAGTTCCCTGCCAACCAAGCACGATGCCTAAAAGGAAAAACAACTTGATGTCGCCACCACCCATGCCACCGCGGCTAACGATTGCGATTAAGAGCAGCAAGCCACCACCGACTGCAGCACCGATTAGATAATTGGTAATGCCGAGCGGGTGGATAAATACTCGCAAAAGAAAAAAAAGGATAATCCCCGGATAAATAATACGATCGGGAATTATTTTATATTGTAAGTCGCTTATCAATACTACGACTAATAACATCATTAATGGATAAGCAACCAGCATTTCCAGATCCAAACCGACCTTAATCGGTATTAATAAAAACAAGAAGAGCGTTGTCATCTCGCCCAATAAGTAGAGAGGCGATACTTTCTCCTTACAATATCTGCAATGTCCTCGAGAAGCGATATAACTGACAATGGGTATTAAATCAAGCCAGTTAAGCGGATGTTGACAATGCGGACAATGTGAGCCCGGCGTGACAATTGATTGTTTGAGCGGCACACGCAGCGCCACTACATTTAGAAAAGAACCTATAAATAATGCCAGTATGATATATAAAATTATGTAAAAAATCGTCATCTATTTAACCTCAATTAATATTGTAACATTGATACTACATCATTTGCGTGACAACCCTGATGGATCCGATGGCGGTGGTAATTTGCCAACTGTCGTAAGTCCTTCTCCGAGTGCTACCCCAGTCACTCGACCTTCAACAGTTTCAAACTTCCACTCTTTACCCTTAACACGTGGATTTGTAGGGAAATCATCACGAATATAAGGACCTCCGTTAGTGTCAGTGTTAAGCTCTGTAAGTAAAAGTTCCATATTGTGAGCACCCTTACCCATTATATCTTCAATTCTGACTCTTGGGTAAAGTCCATTGATTAGCGCATAGCGCTCAATCGCACCATTGATAACCGAAACATTCACAGCATCAGTATTTTCACTAGCCTTATCTATCTGATTAAAAACTATAGGCACGCCTACAGCAGTAATAATTCCGATAATCATAACAACTGCGATTAATTCGATTAAAGTAATACCTTTCTCATTGAACAACCTCTTTTTAAAAAGCACATACATTTTACTCACCCCCTATGTTAAATAAACATACTTTATGTTCAATCAGCATAGTTGTAACAATAATTGATATTGTAGCAGAATGCTATTTGATATAAATAGCATTCTGCTACCAATTATATCTTAATTCTAATGAATAGACTTAACTACATGTCCTACAGTATCTGCTTTATCAGAAGAGCTCGCCTCACCCTGATGCATCGTCCACTCCCCGCCTACTGCTTTTGTTGTAGGAAAATCTCCTCGTAAGTAAGGGCCACCATCTGCAGCATTAAGTGTGTTTTGAATAAATTTTTCTAAAATTAAATTACCAGTGGTCAATTTAGGATACTCACCTTTAACAGTAGCATAACGTTCAATTGCACTAGCAAAAACCGCTTGATTAGCTTTATCAGTTTCAGCTTTTGCTCCATTAATCTGATTAAATACTACTGGGATACCAACTGCCGCAATAACACCGATAATCAGGATTACCGCAATTAATTCAATTAACGTAATACCACGTTGGTTAAATAATCTTTTTGTAAAAACTTTTGGCATTTATATTACCTCCTTTATAGCAAAACAATTATTAAGGATTTGTAACACCCGTCACTTTACCTGATGTTACGGTTACAGACCATGTTCCGTGTTTTGGTGCATCAGAAAAGTCACTTCTGATATATGGTCCATGATTATTTGAAGAAGCTAAAAAAGCCTTTAAATCAGCAAAAATAGGATTCCCCCCTGCTTTAACTGCTGTTTCTGCTGGATATCCGTTATTCATTGTTGCATATCGTTCTAATGCATCATTAATAATCGTTAAGTTAGCTGCATCTGTTTTTGTTTCTGCATCCTTAATCTGATTGAATACTACTGGGATACCAACCGCTGCAATAATACCGATAATCAAAATTACAGCGATCAACTCTATTAATGTAATACCTCGTTGATTAAATAGTCTTTTCTTTAAAATTGTTGGCATCAATTTCACCCCCTTTCACAAATTACATCTTCTTTATGTAAAACTATTTACAATAACAATATACAACATATTATAACCAGTTTACCCAAGTGGATATTATTTTAGTTGGATGCCAATTGCATGATCATTAACCACGATAAGCTCAGTCTTTCCCTCCGGCAATTTAAAATCACCTTTCAAAAATGGTCCGCCAACCTCATCTGGAGACTGAAGAATAATTATCAATCCCTCAACATCATCACTATCTTTCAGTTCGGCAATTTTGCCAGCTCCAACGAGTGGATATTTGAAATAATCTATTCCCTCCTTTTGCACAAACATAACATACCTCTCTAATGCATCGTTAACAATTGCAATGTTAGCAAGCAAGACCTTTTCCTCTGCTTTTTCAATCTGAGTAAATACCACCGGCATGCCAACCGCAGCAATAATGCCAATAATCAATATTACTGCAATGAGTTCAATTAAAGTAATGCCACGCTCATTAAACAATTTATTGCTAAAAAACTCTGACATTAACTCAACCCCTTAATCAAAATCCACCACCACCAATTAAATCATATACACCGAACATTGGCATGATTACCGCCAAAACAATCGTTCCGACTACTACTGTTAAGAAAACGATCAGAAGTGGTTCAATCAATTGTTTCAACTGATCGGTCATATTATCAACATCGGATTCATAAAAGTCTGCAACCTTGTTGAGCATCTCATCAAGCGATCCTGTTTCATCACCAATCGCCATCATGTGAATCAAAAGCGGCGGGAAGAGTTTATTCTTCTCGAGTGGCTTGTGAAGCGGCGTCCCCTGACGTAGTGAATTGCCTGACTCTCGGATTGGTTTAGCAATCGCCTCATTACCCACCACCTTACTCACCATCTCCAGCGACTCAAGGATGGGAATAGCACTTGTTAGCTGTAATCCCAGTGTTCGCGCAAACTTGGCAATCGCAGATTTTTGTAACAAAACACCGAAGATTGGTAACTTAAGTTTGAAGTAATCTGTATAATATTTAGTTTTCGGATTTCTGGTTACTAAATTATATATTAGGATAAGCACAAACACAATAGCCACAAGGGCTAGCCAATATTTCTGAGTAAAATCACTTAAGGACATAATAATTTTTGTTGGTAACGGTAACTCAGCATCAAATGATGCATACATTTCCGTAAAGCTTGGCACGACATTAATTAACAAGAAAATTGTAACAAATACTGCCATAATCATAACAACAATCGGATAGGTAAGTGCAGAGCTAATCTTTCTCTTAGTCTGATGTTGTTTTTCAAGATAAGCAGCAACCGTTTCCAGTGTTGGCTCAAGCGTTCCCGACATCTCACCGGCAGCAATCATACTAAGGACAATTTTCGGGAAAATCTTCGGATAAGCAGCAAGTGCATCAGAGAGTGACTCTCCTCCACGAATCGCATCTGCTACCTTAGCCAAAACTTTGGCGAAACCTCGATTCTCAGTCTGTTTACTTAAGATATCAATGGCATCAATAATCGTAACTCCGGCTCTTATCAGAGTAGCAAGTTGTCTGGTGAAGACAACCATATCCTCAGTTTTGACCTTAGTGAGGAGCTGAATCTCTCTTTTGATTGGAGCGATTTTTGTTTCCCTAACCTCGGTTACGTAGATTCCCTGCGAGCGAAGCTTAACTATCGCCTCTTCGGGCGAATTAGCTTCAGCAGTACCGCTAATATTCTTGCCTTTATTGTTGATTCCGGTGTATTTAAACTGCAAAGAATCTCACCTACTATCTATCCCAATTTTCTACGAACTGTCTTGCTACCTCATTATCAACTTTGCCAATAGCAACAAGTCGTCTAATCGCTGATTCCATCGTTTCCATTCCCGCAGTCTTACTGGTCTGCATTACCGTCTTTAGTTGATGTGTCTTTTCTGAACGAATCAGGTTAGCAACAGCAGGTGTATTGATTAATATTTCCATGGCGGCAACTCGTCTGCCATGGTCAACTGTCGGTAACAACCTCTGTGCGACTACACCAACCAAGACACTTGCCAATTGTAACCTAATCTGGGTCTGTTGCGCAACCGGAAAAGCGTCAATTATCCGGTCAATTGTGTTCGATGCATCCGCTGTATGTAGCGTTGCAAAGACGATGTGTCCTGTTTCAGCAGCCGTTATCGCTGTCCCAATCGTTTCTAAGTCACGCATCTCTCCGACAAGTATAACATCAGGGTCCTGTCTTAGAGCTGCTCTTAGCGCCGCAGCAAATGATAGCGAGTCTTTACCAATCTCTCTCTGGTTAATAATCGAACGATTGTGTCGATGTAAGAACTCGATAGGATCCTCAAGTGTAATAATATGCTTCGATTGTGTTCGATTAATCAGATCAACCATTGAAGCCAAAGTTGTCGATTTACCGCTACCGGTTGGACCAGTAACTAAAATCAATCCTTGTGGCTTTTCAACAAAATTTTTCAAGACTGGGCTTACACCCAATTGTTCCAATGTCGGTATATCCCGAGCAATAACTCGAATAGCTATGCTCACTGCATCACGTTGCTTGAAGATATTAATTCGAAAACGTGATACACCTTCAATTCCATAGGAGATATCTAACTCACCTTTGCTAAGGAACTCCGCCTGTTGAATCTCAGTAAGTATATCCCGCATGTATATATCTGTATCATGGTTAAATAGCTTCTGTTCACCATAAGGTTCAAGTCTTCCATCAATTCGATAGATCGGTTTCGAACCTGTAGTTAGGTGTAAGTCACTCGCACCACGGTTAACTGCCTCAATCATTAGTTCTTTGACGTTGTAGCTACTCGGAGTCATTTCAGTTACACCTCGCTTCCAATCGTTACGCTTAACACCTCAGAGATTGTCGTAATGCCCGCCTCGACCTTCCTAAGTCCATCCTCAAACATTGAAACGAAGCCGATACTCTTCAAATATTCGCGATATGCTGCATCCGGACGTTCCTCAATTATCATCCGTTTAAGCTGTTCATCAAGGACCACTATCTCGTAAAGAGCAGTTCGACCCTTATAGCCTGTATCGTTGCAACGAGTACACCCGGTTCCTTTTTTCAGTGAAATATGAATATTATAATGATCAAGAATTGCCTGTTCGTCAACCGTTGGCTCGTATTCAGCCGCACAATCCGGGCAGACACGCCGAACAAGACGTTGCGCCACAACACCGCTAAGCGCTGAAACGATAACATAAGGTTCTACTCCCATATCGAGCAGTCGCGTAAAAGTTGACGGAGCATCATTCGTATGAATCGTGCTAAGAACAATATGACCGGTAAGCGCCGATCTAATCGCCATCTCAACCGTTTCCGCATCACGAACCTCACCAACCATGATAATGTTCGGGTCCTGTCTCAGAACTGTCCGTAGTCCTGTAATAAAGGTCATGCCAATCTTCTCATTGACTTGAATCTGGTTGACACCGCGCAGTTGATACTCAACCGGATCTTCAATCGTTATTATATTAACATTATCGCGATTCAACTCACTTAGAGCCGCATACAATGTTGATGTCTTACCGCTACCGGTCGGACCGCTTACCAGCAGTAATCCGTATGGACGACGAATCACATCACGAATAGTTTTAATGTTTTTCGGTGATAATCCAAGATCATCCATCTTCCTGACCGAGCTCGATAAATCAAGAATCCTAAGTACCATCTTCTCACCATGAATCGTCGGCAATGTCGATACACGAACGTCGATAACCTTACCGTCAACGTCGAATTTAAAGCGTCCATCTTGCGGCAAACGTCGTTCGGAAATGTTGAGTCCACTCATAATTTTTATTCTCGTCGTTAGAATCGACTGCATATTTTTATTAAGCACCTGCTCCGTCTGAAGCGAACCATCAATCCGATAACGAACGAGTACGCTATTCTCTTGCGGGTCAAAGTGAACATCACTCGCACGCATCATTGAAGCATTACGCATGATCTGGTTAACCATCCGGCTAACCGGTGCGTCGTCAGACTCTGCCTCTTTTCTAATATCTTCATCTTTAGGGAGCAGTTCCATAATTTCACTAACTGAACCCTGAAGGCTATAGATACGGTTAATCATCGTTTTCAGTTCACTCTTCGAAGCGATAACCGGCGCAATCGTTAGTCCGGTATAGATGCGCAGATTATCAATCGCGAAATAATCTGTGGGATTAGTCATCGCCACTGTAAGCGTATTTCCATCTCGGCGAATCGGCAACACTTGATACTCAATTGCCATCCGCTCGGTTATCAGATTGGTTACACCGGGCTCAAGTTCATATTGGTTAAGATTAACTTGCGGAATCTGGAGTTGCGCCTCTAACGCATCCATCAAATCGCGTTCACGAATCCAGCCCTTATCAACCAAGATGTCACCGAGCTGATTGTTGGTCAGCTTTTGCTCTTGTAAGGCCTCATTAAGCTGTTCACGCGTAATCTTACCAACGTCTACTAAAATATCACCGATACGTTTATTTCTCATCTGATCGCTCCTTGCCCAGAAAAAAATAGAATACATACCTAATAATATATATTCTATCACAAATATGCCATATTATGCTATCATATTAATCTATATAGTTTCAATATGATAAGCTTTAAAGTTTGTTCCGGATAATTTATCTAAATTTCAACTTAATTAGTTGTCGAGGCGAGCAAGCAATTGTTCACCAACTGCCCAGATATCACCGGCACCTTGGGTAATAACTAAATCGCCGGGAGTTACTGTCGCAACAAGATAATCGACCAACTCCTCAGAAGTTGCGCAATAGCGAACCTCTTTGTTGCTGACACGTTTAATCGCCTCTACTAATTTTTTCGTATCGACCTTATCATGCATTGAATCGCCGGACGGTGAATAGATTTCCGTAACTATAATCTCATCAACGTCTTCAAAAGCTTTCCCGAACTCCTCCAAGAAATAAAAGGTTCGCGCATAACGAAGCGGTTTAAACGCAACAATAATCCGACCGCCAAGCTGTTTAGCTGCATCAACCGTAGCCATAATCTCCGTTGGATGATGACCATAGTCGTCAATTACTGTAACACCGTTAACTTCGCCTTTAAATTGGAAGCGACGTTTAACGCCCTCAAACTTTGTAAGTGCTGAAGATATCTCATCAAAACTTAGACCAAGTTCACGTGCAGCAATCAGAACCGCAAGCGAATTTACAATGTTGTGGTCGCCGGGAAGGCTAAGTTTAATTCCGCCGAGCATCCCATCTTGCTTAGAAAAAACACCGAAAGTCGTATATTGTCCCTGCCGAACAATTTGAATTGGCCGATAGTCTGCATCCGGTGAGAAACCGTAAGTAATGTAGTTGCCCGGAACCTTCTTCATCAGTTCTCTGACATAGCGATCATCATAACAGAGAATCGTAGTACCGTTCTCAACGACGCGATCTTGAAAATCCTTGTAGGCAGCAAATAATCGGAAGAAATCCCCACCGTAATTCTCAAGGTGGTCCGGCTCAATATTAGTAATGATGCTAATATTTGGTGAGTAGTTCAAAAACGAGCCGTCGCTCTCATCCGCTTCTGCGATAAAAAACTTGCTTACGCCGGACTTAGCATTCACACCTAAGCCGGTAATTTCACTACCAACGACAAAGCTTGGATCCTGATGATTTTTTTCCAACACCCACGCCAGCATTGATGCTGTGGTTGTTTTGCCGTGTGTACCTGCGACGGTAACCGCTAATTTCCCCTCCATCAATTGGGCAAGCATTTCTGAGCGGTGCAGAACTCTTAGCCCTTGCTCGCGCGCTGCTTTAAGTTCCACATTGTCGTTTGGCACATCAGTCGAATAGACGACTATATCTGCCTTTTTCAAATTATCCGCATCTTGTCCGAAGTAAACTATTGCGCCCAATTGTTTAAGACGTTCCGTGGTCTCTGATTGGACAATATCCGAACCTGATACATTGTAACCGAGCTCGAGCAGTATGCGCGCTATTCCGCTCATTCCGCTTCCGCCAATACCTATGAAATGTATTCTTTCATCATTCAATTTCAGCACTCGCTTTCTAATTTTTTTATAAGATATTTTCTTGCATCAGCGATTAGGTAAAGCGATCCAGTTACTAACAAGAGGTCGCCCGGATCTAACCGCGTTAAGCCGTTCATTAGTGCCTGCTCATAGTCCGCTATTGCGGTTACAGGCTTGGTAGGGTCGATTGCGCTAATCAGTTGCTGAATGCTTTCTGCGGTTGCGCGTCTCGGCACCTGCGGTTCCGTCGTAATTATTTCATCTGCTAATGGTATCATAATATCCAGGAATTCCGCCAGAGGTTTATCATGTAAAATTCCGAGAACCAGAATTAACCGGTTATAGTCGATTAGTTTTATTGTATTGGCAAGGCTGCGTGCGCCGTCCGGATTGTGTGCGCCATCAATAATGATTAGCGGTTTGTCCGCAAGTTGCTCGAAGCGACCGAGCCAATATGAATTGAGCAGGCCTATTCGGATGCTCTCTTCGCTGATGTGAAAAGCATGTTGCATCACGAGCAGCCGGGTCGCCATTATTGCGAGCGCAGCATTAGATAGTTGGTGTTCACCAAGCATACGGACTGCCAGATTGGTTAGTGTTACGTAAGGCTCATGTGTGTCCTTGTGGCCTGCTGTGTCGCATGCCTTAACCAACCTATAGAAGTTAAACGTCGATCCAAATGCACCGATACTTGTCGGTTCCACCGCAAAATCTTGATTAAGTTGATATAATTCTGCTTGTTGTTCGCTTGCGCGCGTTGCAATAACCGCCTGTGCCGCGGGGTTGAGCGCACCTGAGATTACGGGAACACCTTGCTTGATGATCCCTGCTTTTTCGGCGGCGATTTCCTCAATTGTGTTGCCTAATATGTTCAGATGGTCGTAAGCGATATTTGTGATAACTGAAAGTAACGGCGTGACCACATTAGTCGAGTCCAAACGTCCACCGAGACCGGTCTCCCAAAGCACTAAGTCAAGCGATTCTTGTTTGCTGTAATACAGAATAGCAAGCGCCGTAACGACCTCGAACTCCGTAGGCGAACCGAGCTCCTCAGTTGCCATTTCGTTAATGTGCGGAATCAGTTCGTTGACACATTCAACGAGTGCATCGCCCGGTATGTTGGTGCGGTTAAGCTTAATTCGGTCGCTAAACTCGATCAGATAGGGTGAGGTAAAGATGCCAATATTGTAACCGGCAGCCAGCAGTATCTCGGCAATAAAGTTGATTGTCGAACCTTTGCCATTCGTGCCCGCCACATGCAGGAACTTCAGTTTACGTTCCGGATTGCCGAGACGTGTAAGGAGACGTTCCACGCGTTTTAAGCCCGGCTTAATGCCGAACGTTTCAAGTGCATGAATCCAATTGACTGCTTCGTCTTGCGTCGCAACGCTCACAATGTTCACAGCGTTCTCGTTCACATCGCTCTTGTTCATTGCGTCCTGCCCCCTTCCTGATTGATGTTAACTGATGTTAATTGATGTTGCTTAAGATAGCTCGCCTATACGCTCAAGCACCTTGTTACGCTTGGCTTGATAGTCGGCAGCTTTTGCGCGTTCAGCGGCGATAACCGCATCCGGTGCCTTAGCAACAAAGCTTTCGTTCTGCAACTTTTGCTCAACACGCTCTACCTCAAAATTTAGCTCATTAAGCTCTTTTTCGAGACGCGCCAGCTCTTGTGTGATATCGACCAATCCGGCAAGCGGAAGGTAGATCTCAGCGCCCGTTACAACAGCCGACATTGCTTTCTCAGGCGCTTTGATGGCAGAATCGATAGTAAGTGTTGACGGATTGCAAAAACGCGAAATATAAGCTTGGTTGTTCGCGATAATTCTAACGTCTTCTGTTGCCGTTGGCTTGATTATAATCTCAATCGGTCTGCTCAGCGGCACACTAACTTCGGCGCGAATATTACGAACTGAACGGATGATTTCCATCAGAAGGGTCATCGCTTTCGCTGAATTTTCGTCCATCAGCTGTTCACTGTAAATTGGCCAATCGGCAACAGTAATGCTTTCGCCCACATGCGGCAAGTGCTGCCACAGCTCTTCCGTTACAAACGGCATGAACGGATGAAGCAACCGTAAAATATTATCTAAAACGTAAGTTAGAACTGACTTTGTTGTCTTTTTCGCGGCTTCGTCCTCACCATATAACGCTAACTTTGCCAGCTCAATATACCAGTCACAGAACTCATCCCACACGAAGTGTTGCAATGTCCTACCGGCCTCACCGAAATCATATTGTTCGAACAGCCGCGTAACCTCACGCGCGGTCTCATTGAACCGGTGTAGAATCCATTTGTCAGCAACCATTAGATTGCTGTTGATATCGACATCTTGGGTAGTAAACCCATCAAGGTTCATGATTACAAAGCGCGCTGCGTTCCACAGCTTGTTCGCAAAGTTTCCCGCAGCCTCCACGCGTTCATAATGAAAGCGCATATCTTGTCCCGGTGCTGTTCCTGTTGACAACATGAATCGTAGTGCATCAGCACCGTATTTCTCGATTACCTCAAGCGGGTCAATCCCGTTGCCGAGCGATTTCGACATTTTTCGACCTTCGCTATCGCGGACAAGACCATGAATATAAACATCTTGAAACGGAATCGCATCGGTAAATTCCAGCGCAGTAAAAATCATCCGTGCGACCCAGAAAAATATTATATCGTAGCCGGTTATCATTAGATTGGTCGGATAATAACGCTTAAAATCCGCCGCATCAATATTCGGCCAACCCATTGTTGAAAACGGCCACAAGGCCGAACTAAACCAAGTGTCAAGCACGTCTTCATCCTGAATTAGGTTGCCGGAACCGCATTTATGGCAACTTGTTGGTGCGTCCAACTGAACAATAATCTCTCCGCAGTCAGCACAATACCAAGCCGGAATCCGGTGTCCCCACCACAATTGTCGCGATATACACCAGTCACGAATATTCTCAATCCAGTGGAGATATGTCCGCTCGAAGCGTTCGGGAACAAAGTTAACACCCGCTCCACTCTTCTGATTAGCAATCGCGCGCTCAGCCAGCGGTCCCATCCTAACAAACCACTGCGTGGAAAGGTATGGCTCGATTATTGCTCCGGTCCTCTGACTATGTCCAACTGAATGAAGGTGGTCCTCAATTTCGAATAAGACGCCCTGATCTTGCAGATCTTTGATGATATTTTTACGGCATTCAAACCGGTCTTGCCCTTGGTATTTGCCGGCATTTTCGTTCATCACACCTGCTTCGTCCATTACCAGCACGCGTTGCAACTGATGGCGATTGCCAATCTCAAAGTCATTCGGATCATGCGCCGGCGTTATCTTAACCGCTCCGCTACCGAATTCGCGATCAACATAGTCATCGGCAATAATCGGCACCTCACGCCCTGTTATCGGCAACACAACGGCCCTGCCGACCAGATGTTGATAACGCTCGTCCTGCGGATGCACCGCAACAGCAGTGTCTCCGAGCATCGTTTCCGGACGCGTAGTCGCAACGGTGATTGAGCCTGAGCCGTCTTTGAGCGGGTAACGCATATGATAAAGTGCCCCCTGAATGTCTTTATATTCAACCTCAATATCGGAAAGCGCAGTCTGTGCTTCCGGGTCCCAGTTGATAATATATTTTCCGCGATAAATTAAGTCCTTTTCATACAAAGTTACAAAAACCTGTCGAACCGCAGCCGACAACCCCTCATCAAGCGTAAAACGTTCACGCGAATAGTCGAGCGAAAGACCAAGTTTTCCCCATTGCTCGTGGATTATATCGGCGTATTTTTCCTTCCATTCCCATGTAATCTTGAGGAACTCATCACGCCCTAAATCATAACGGCTAACGCCTTTTTCACGAAGTTTCCGTTCAACAACCGCTTGCGTAGCAATTCCCGCATGGTCAGTGCCCGGCAACCATAACATATCGTAGCCCTGCATTCGTTTGAAACGCGTCGCAATATCTTGCAGAGTAAATCCAAAGGCATGTCCAATGTGCAGATTGCCCGTGACATTAGGCGGCGGAATTACTGTTGAAAACGGTTGCTTAGTTGTATCTTTTCCAGCTTCAAAAAACCCTCCCTCGACCCAGAACTGATTCCACTTTTCCTCAATCTCCGCCGGGTTATAATTTCCTAAAGTTTCTTTTTCGGCACTCGCCATCTTCATCTTCTCCTTCTATGTCCTATTCTCCTTCTATGTCCTATTCTCCGTCTATGTTCTATTGTCTTTCTATGTTCTATTGTCTTTTTACACCCTATTGTCTTTCTATGCCCTATTTACTTAGTTAATCTGACGATATTTCTGACGATATTATTCCTATAAAAACAAAAAAACACCTTCATCCCAAAGGACGAAAATGCTCGCGGTACCACCTTAATTTATGACCGAAGTCATACACTCAACAATAACGGTTGTGGCCGGTCTTTCGACAGCTCCCGGGCGACTTCAATCAGGAGTTTCCTAGGAAATCTTTCAGCAACTGATCTCCCTCTCTTGAGGATTCGGTGATTTACTACTCCCATTCATAGCGATAATAATATTTGATTATTACTTAAATATAATAAGGATTTGACCTGTATTTGTCAACTATACTTGGTCGCTAATTATAACAGCCCGTCTTCTTTTAAGATTTCGAACAGCTTTTCAACAATCAACTCGCCAAAAAGGATTCCCTTTGCCATCGCAATCTCCTCAACCGCCAAAGCAATCGGCAACGCCGGCCGGTAGGAGCGGTCGGTTGTCATTGCATCGAAAACATCGGCAACCGCAATAATCTGCGCCTCAATCATTATTTCATCGCCACGCAAGCCCCGCGGATAACCGGTCCCATTGATTCGTTCGTGGTGTTGCAGGATAATTTCGCCAATTTCAGCGAAGTGCGTACCCGTCAACATCTCCGCACCGATTACCGGATGTTCGCGCATCAGATCCATTTCAGCTGCGGTTAGGCAGCCGTTTTTGTTGAGCAACTCTGTCGGTAAGTCAACTTTGCCAACATCATGAAGAAGTGAAGCATAAAGGATATTTCGCTTCTGCTCATTGCTCAAACCCAGTTTGTCAGCGATTTTTAACGCGTACTCCTTAACGCGCTCATTGTGGAGAAGCGTATATTTGTCCTTAGCCTTCACTTGTTCAGCAAGATCAAATAATTCCTTTGTCGTTGTACTTAAAAAACTGAATTGTGGGAAAGTTGAAATATAAAGCATAGTCACGTCAGTCACAGTTCGGAAATTAATAGTTTCTGTTAACTGATACACATATAGATAATCACCCGGTCCTAATGTCTGCGAGCTACAAGGCCCATCAATTTCAATCTTCCCAGTTAAGATATAAAAGAATTCCATCGTTGTGTCATTTTCGCACGGCTCAATGAAACAGACCTCACCTGACTTTATATTCTGATGCATGATTTCTGCGCCTTCTTCACTTGCGAGTAACCTTAATTCGCCGCCCTGTTGGGTGAATCGCTCAATATATATATTCTTTTTACCAAGAAACAGCCCTGTTGCCATCAATCATAACCCCTATCTGCTCCAATATACTAATAAAAAGGGATACACGGAGTATCCCTTAATTTATTTTTGCAAACTAAATTATTAGTAGCCACCGATACGCAGCGGGTCAATTAAAACGGTCTGTCCGCCAATCACAACAGCTTCATACTCGCAATAAACTACAATTCCTTTTTTAGCAGCTTTTGCAATTAAAGCTTCAGCCTTGCTGTCAACCCACTGAACCAAGTCAGCAATCACCTTGTCAACTTTGTCCGGTTTCCCAAGTAAAATGTACAAATCAGCTTGTTTAATTGCCATTGCAACCTTTTGCTCAATTTGTGCATTCAAAGCGTTAACTTCAGCAGTGATCAAAATTAAGTCTAAATCACTAATCTTTTTAGCGATGACTTTATCAAGCTGACTGGATAACTCTTGTGTAATATCCTTGTTTACTTGATTAACTTGACCAAATATACCTGACACTATGCCGTTAATCTGTCCATTAAGTCCATTAAGTATGTTAACTTCCACGTTAGCAGCCATTGCAGCCGGTGCAAATAAGAAAGAAGCAACTACAATCACTAGAAGTATGCTAAGAATTTTTTTCATTCTATCAACTCCTTTCATCGTATAATATTCTGCAGTGTAAGATTTTGAATATTATGCATTCTTATTTCGTGTATAAATATACATCACTTATTTTGATAATACGATTAATACGCGTCAATGTCAATTAAAGAAAATAAAAAAATTCATTTTTCTGATTTATGTTTCTTATATTATTTAAAATTCGCCCAATAAAGCGTGCTACTGACAGCCCGTTTCCATCCGCGATATAGTTCATCTCGTTCATTCGCAGCCATCTCCGGCTCGAACAGTCTGTCTGTTTCAATCGTCTGCGTAATCAGGTTTCTGTCCTGCCAAAAACCAACGGCAAGCCCTGCTAAAAAAGCCGCACCAAGCGCTGTGCTCTCATGAATTGTCGTCCGCTCAACCGGAACGCCGAGCATGTCTGCTTGGAACTGCATCAAAAAATTATTGCGAACTGCACCGCCATCTACCCGCAATCGGCTAAGACTAACCCCTGAGTCAGCTTCCATTGAGTTAAGAATATCTTTAATCTGATAAGCGATTGATTCCAGTGTTGCGCGAGTAATCTGCGCAGCGTTGGTTCCGCGAGTGATTCCAAAAATCGCGCCCAGCGCATCCATCTCCCAATACGGCGCGCCCAATCCGGTAAAAGCGGGTACCACATAAAGGCCATCACTACTCTCGACACCGGTAGCTACTCGTTCAGAATCATTTGATGATTTTATAAAACCCAGCTCTTCCTTCAGCCACTTAACAGCAGCCCCGGTCACAAAAACACTACCCTCCAGCGCGTAGGTAACTTTGCCGCCTATTCCCCAGGCAATCGTGGTCAGGAGGTTGTGTTCTGAAAGAATCGGTTTGTCGCCAATATTCATCAGCATAAAGCTGCCCGTTCCATATGTATTTTTCGCCATTCCTTCGGAAAAGCAAGCCTGACCGAAAAGAGCAGCCTGCTGGTCGCCGGCAATCCCGGAAATTGGGATTGTACAGCCATTCATGAAGGTCGGTTCTGTGTATCCATAAACCTCAGAACAAGAGCGAACCTCAGGCAAGAGCGACCGCGGCACTTGAAAAATCGAGAGCAACTCGTCATCCCATTCACAGGTGTTTATATTAAAAAGCAGTGTCCTGCTTGCATTCGTATAATCGGTAAGGTGTGCCTTACCACCGGTTAGTTTCCAGAGCAACCAAGTATCGATCGTCCCAAACAATAATTCACCACGCTCCGCTCGTGCGCGCGCACCAGGGGCACGTTCAAGCAGCCACTTGATCTTAGTCGCCGAAAAATAAGAATCGATGAGCAGTCCGGTCTTTTCACGCACTACTCGGCTGTATCCACCGGCAATAGTATCTTCGCAGATTTTACTCGTCTGCCGCGATTGCCAGACAATTGCATTATAGATGGGCTCACCTGTAATGCGATCCCAAATAACTGTTGTCTCACGCTGATTAGTGACGCCTATTGCCGCAATCTCAGTCTCAACACCCGGGTGCTCAGCCAATAATTGATTCACGACAGCAACTACTGATTTCCAAATCTCCTCTGCATCATGTTCAACCCAACCGGGTTCAGGGAAATATTGCGGAAATTCCTGTTGGGCAAGGGCGTAGATCTGCGCCTTGCGGTCGAACAAAATCGCCCGCGAACTCGTAGTGCCTTGATCGATTACTAAAATATATTTTTTGTCCGCCACACCGAGTACCTCCTCTATTATTGATGAATATATAACCGCATTTATTTTCTATATTGCAACGCGGCGCCTCTACTCGCCCGAGGGCTCATAAGGTCGCGCTTATGCAAATATAGCAAAATAAATGACTCGTTTGATAAACCTAAATACTACAAATTACACCAAGGGTATGTACACGTGTATTGATTAAATTATAATAGACCGCAGTATTTACCGCAACAGTCTCCCTAAGTCAGCTCCTTTTCTTACGAGCATGCCTCTCAGTGTGCTATAATTGAATTTGTAGGCAGACTAACTATATTAGATGACAAATAAGGAGAGTTAGCCATGAAAAAAATTGCTTGCAACTTGTTGATACTATTATTATTGATTGCACTTGTATTTACCTTAGGAGCCTGTCAGGGGCAGGAAAAGCCTAAAGAAGATGAAACTCAGGAAGAACCCATGCCCCAAGCTTTTGATGACTCGGTAAGACAAGGTTACTATTTAACAATCGATGACAGACTTGAATTTCTAAGACCGGAATTCACTGGTTTAGTTGCTGAAGAAGATTTTGAAGAATGGATTAACACATATAGCAGTTCAACAAGCGACTATACCGGAATTCAGGAATCAGCCAGTCTCTATTCATTTATCTGGCACTACCTCATCCCAGTCGATGTAGCCCGTGAGCTCTTAGTCGCAGAGCGGAACTTTGCCGTCGACAATAAATACAACTTGCCTTATTTCCACGATGAAGAGATTGACTTAATTCTGTCCAAAGACCTAATAGAAGTAGCTAGATATTTTGCCAGTCCGGAAGCCATTCGCAAGGGTCATAATCTCTACTCCGTAAAGTGGGTCTATGAGCACCCGATCGCCGACTATCAAGCCGCAGGCATTAGTCCAAGCGATATAGAGGCTATGCTTGAATACTATAGTAATTTTCAATATCGAGATGAAGCCAAACTGGCCTTTGAAGCAAAGCTCAGTAAATACTTAGGGCGAGAAGTAAAACTCGAACGAGGTGCAAGTTATTGGATTACGGCCCGAGGAGTAACTTACTCTGCAGAATGGCTCGCCACACACAACATACAGGATTACGAGGAAGCCGGTATTACTACACTCATGCTCGCAGACTTACTTAAAAAAATGGAAAATTATGAATATGCCTACGACTATTATTGGGTAAAGAGTTCTTACATCAGAATGGTTGAAAATGGTAAGTAGTTAGCGCTAACAATTTACAAGAAAATTAGAATTCAGGAAAAATGATCTACTTTGATTTTGAAAATCGAAGTAGATTATTTGTATTGTTGGACGTTTAACTATCTCACCGCTATTGAAAAATTCTCCTAGATCATGGTCGAGCCAGTCAAGCATGAGGTGGGTGCGCATCGCTTCTCTACTCAGCCGCAATTCAGCAAATTCGCTACCCGCCAGTGTCGGTTGCTCAGCCAGCTTATTGAGAACCGCTGATTGTCGTTTTTTGTCGAAGATATAATTCCACCACAGCCGACGTGGTTTGTGTTTGAAATTGGCAAAAAACTCGTATTTCATTAGGTCATGAGCGAAATCGATGTTTATATTAAATAGAATGCCGTTAGCATGTTCTTGTTCAAGAAATCCGTAGAGACGATTAAATAGTTCATCAAGTTGATAACCAATCCGTGCATAACCTTGATCTTCCCAATATTCTCCAAGTCTTAGAAAAAAACCAAAAGCGTTTGAACCGGTTGCTACATCCGTTGTAGTTACCGGCCAACTGCTTACCAAATATTTGATAGTAAGAGGCATCCGTCCTGAATTACTGTAACGCTCTAACATCGCTTCCACTAATTTAATTTTAGCTAACTCATTCACAGTTAACGAGTCATTCTCGATTACTTCGTAGGGTGGTTTTTCATGAAATCTATAGCCATAGAGGTCTTTCTCACGCCAGATCTTGGTCCCACGCAAAACTTTGAGAAAGCCGAGTTGCAATTCCTGCGCACCTAACTCGTATGTCATATTGAAACTGTTACCGAAAGAATCATAGCTTTCTGCAGGTAAGCCGGCAATCAAATCAAGATGAATCATAATGTTATTACCCACACGTAGTTGCTTGATAACGGTGCTCAGCCTCTCCCAGTCTTGTTTGCGGTCGATTAATTTATTAGTATGTTCATTGGTTGTCTGCACTCCGATTTCCATCCGAAACAGGCCCGGCGGTGCATTGACTGCAAGATATTCAACGAGGTCATCCGATAAGAGGTCAGCTGTTATTTCAAAGTGAAAGGTTGTGCGTCGATTGTGCTTCAGATGATCATCAATCAGAAAGGCAAATATCGCTTGGGCAAAGTCTTGCTTAATGTTAAAGGTTCGGTCAACAAATTTGACTAATTGGACATCTGCATCAAGCAAGCGAGTTAATTCAGCTTGCACGCGGTCAAGACTAAAAAACCGCACCCGCCGGTCAAGCGAGGATAGACAGTAACTACATGAGAATGGACAGCCCCTGCTCGCCTCGAAATAAATCGTGCGGTTCTTAAGAGCCGGCAATTCCTCATCAGTATAGGGTGAGGGAATATCATCCGGCACCAGCAGGTCTTGGGGCGGGGTTAGAACATTAGCGCCCGCAAGCCTATAGGCAATCCCCTTTAGTGATTCAAGCGGTTTTTCCCCATCTAAGTATTCCAATAGTTCCTTGAACGATTGTTCTCCTTCGCCATAAATTATGTAGTCGATTGCCGGCACTCGGTTTAGCCAGTATTCCAACTCAAAGGATACCTCCGGACCACCGACAATAATGCATAAATTAGGAAGACTGATCCGCAACTTATTAATCAGCTCAATGGTCTGCTCAATATTCCAGATATAGCAGGAAAAGGCGATAACATCCGGCTCTTCATCAACCAGCACATCCGCTATGTCTTCGATTGGCTCGTTAATTGTAAACTCTAATAAGCCGGCCTTGTGGTCCGGTTTGATGTACTCGCGTAGATAGCGCAGGGCTAAGGATGTATGGATATATTTAGCATTTAAGGTAACCAGTAAGATTTTCATTGTGACTCCATTTCGTGATAATAAATTCAAAATAACATCAATTTCCCTAATGAAAAAGCACCCTAAAGGGTGCCTATAATCAATTTATCATATTGTTATCTTTTCTTCCAAATAATTTATGCGTCAGCTTTATCTGTGGCCTTAGTAGCCTTAGCGGTAGTTTTAGCCGCAGCTGGTTTTGCTGCTGTAGTCTTAGCTGCAGCGGTTTTAGTAGCTGTAGTCTTAGCTTTAGCCGCAGCTGGTTTTGCTGCTGTTGTTTTAGCTGCCGCTGGTTTTGCTACTGTTGTTTTTGCTGCTGCCGGTTTAGTTGCTGCGGTTTTAGTAGCTGTAGTTTTAGCCGCTGCCGGTTTAGTTGCTGCGGTTTTAGTAGCTGTAGTTTTAGCCGCTGCCGGTTTAGCTGCTGTTGTTTTTGCTGCCGCTGGTTTTGCTGCTGCCGGTTTCGTTGCTGCCGGTTTCGTTGCTGCCGGTTTCGTTGCTGCCGGTTTCGTTGCTGCCGGTTTCGTTGCTGCCGGTTTCGCCACCGGTTTCGCTGCAGCTACTTTTTCTGCTGCCGGTTTCGCAACTGTTTGTTTTTCCCCTTTAGCAATCGCAGCGATTTCCGCAAATGCTTGTGGCTCGTTCACTGCAAGATCAGCGAGAATCTTGCGGTTAATATCAACGCCTGCTACTTTTAGGCCATGCATGAATTTGCTGTAAGAAAGGCCATTCATGCGTGCAGCAGCATTAATTCTTGTAATCCAGAGCTTACGGAAATCACGTTTACGAACGCGACGATCACGATAAGCGTACATGTATGATTTCATTACCTGTGCTTTAGCTGTTCTATATAAGCGATGCTTCGAACCAAAATAGCCCTTAGCAAGCTTTAAAGTTTTTTTATGACGACGGCGGCTTGTGTATCCACCCTTAACTCTTGGCATTTTATACCCCTCCTATTTGACGCTCTATCCTCTATAGATGCGTAATCATCTGTTCTATTCGTTTTTGGTCGCCAGAGCTTACATAGCCGCCCTTGCGTGCTTTGCGTTTTTGTTTTTGACTTTTATTGCTCATTAAATGGCTGATATAAGCGCTACTGCGTCTAATCTTGCCGGTGCCTGTCTTTTTGAATCTTTTTGCTGAACCTCTATGTGTTTTCATCTTAGGCATTGATACGTCCTCCTCTTAAATCAATTTATTTAGGCGCTACAACCATAATCATGTTTCTGCCTTCAAGCTTCGGCCTTGATTCAACCGTTCCTAACTCAGCTATTTCTTGTTCAACACGCTCCAAAACCTTCATACCGATTCCTTGATGAGTAATCTGCCGTCCTTTAAATCTAACAGCGAATTTCACCTTGTCCCCAGCTTTAAGGAATTTTTGTGCATTTTTTAGCTTCGTTTGGAAGTCATTTTCATCAATTGTTGGGCTAAGCCTGATTTCTTTAGTATTGATGATTTTCTGATTCTTACGCGCTTCTTTTTCTTTTTTGGTCTGCTCATATTTGAACTTACCGTAGTTCATGATGCGGCAGACTGGTGGTTTGGCTTGTGGTGCAACATTAACTAGGTCCAAATCTTGTTCTAATGCAAGCTTTAATGCCTCTTTGGTTGGCATAATCCCAATCTGTTCACCGTCCGGTCCTACTACGCGAACCTCACGAGCACGAATCTCCTCGTTAATTAAATGCTCTTTACTAATTGTCGTTCACCCCCGAATAAAATCATTGCAAAATAAAAAGTGTGGACATACTAGGCCCACACTCGAATAACACTCTAATCAAAGGTATTAACCCAACGCCATCCGGCAGATAAGGTGAGAAGCGGGCGCTCCTGCTTGGTTTATATTTATTTCACTCGTGTATATTAACACGGATAAGTCTTGCTGTCAAATATTATTCTGAATTTATCTGCTAATCTAACGCAGCAATTATTCCGATTTCGTCGCTATCTCCTGCAGGATATTAGTGATAACCTCATCCGCAGCTTGAGCACCAAGATCACCGACACCGCGCTTACGCACAGAAAGCTCGCGCTTCTCTAATTCCTTGTCGCCGATTACCAGCATATAAGGGATTTTCTGTAGTTGCGCTTCACGGATTCGGTAGCCAATTTTTTCGTTGCGGTCATCGAGTTCCACGCGGATTCCCGCTTGTTCCATTTTGTAGCGCAGTTCTTCGGCATACTCATTGTGCGGCTCTGCGATTGGCAGGATTACTGCTTGAACCGGCGCTAACCAAGTCGGAAAAGCACCTGCATAATGCTCGATCAAGAGCGCTATAAAGCGTTCCAACGAACCATAGATAACCCGGTGAATAACCACCGGCGTATGACGCGCGTTGTCCTCGCCAATATAGGAAAGCTCAAACTTCTCAGGCATCTGAAAGTCGAGTTGGATCGTTCCGGCTTGCCAAGTACGGCGCAAAGTATCAGATACGTGGAAGTCAATCTTAGGTCCGTAGAATGCACCATCGCCTTCGTTAATTTTGTAATCGATTCCCTTAGCATCAAGTACATTTTTCAAGGATTCAATCGCCTGTTCCCAAAGTTCATCCGAACCCATTGATTTTTCAGGGCGCGTTGACAATTCAACATGATAGGTAAACCCGAATAATGTGTAGAACTTATCGATTAATTCGATTACGCCTGTTATCTCGCTCTCGATTTGATCAGGGCGACAAAACAGATGGGCGTCGTCTTGAGTAAATGTGCGAACACGCAAGAGACCACTAAGCGCCCCGCTCATCTCGTGGCGGTGGACTAGGCCCAGCTCGCCATAGCGAATTGGTAGGTCGCGGTAGCTGTGCAACTTGGTTTTGTAAGTCAGCATCGAACCCGGGCAGTTCATCGGTTTAATCGCAAAGTCAATATTATCAACCTTAGTAAAATACATATTCTCGTGGTAATGTTCCCAGTGACCTGACTGCTCCCAAAGTCTGCGGTTAAGCATGATCGGTGTTTTAATTTCCTTGTAGCCGGCCTTCTGGTGCTCCTCACGCCATAGGTTCTCCAGTTCGTTGCGGATTACCATCCCGTTCGGATGATAAAAAGGCATGCCCGGAGCTTCTTCAGAGAAACTAAACAGGTCAAGCTCTCTACCCAATTTGCGGTGGTCGCGTTTCTTAGCTTCTTCCAGAAAATCAAGATAGTCTTCGAGGTCAGCTTCCTTAAAGAAAGAAGTCCCATAAATCCGCTGCAACATTGGCTTTTCTGAGTCGCCCCGCCAATAGGCGCCGGCAACATTTAGCAATTTAAAAGCTTTAATGCCACTGGTTGACGGCAAGTGAGGCCCCCGACAGAGGTCCGCAAAATCACCCTGCTCGTACACAGAAATCTCTGAATCTTCCGGCAACTCATTAATTAATTCAACCTTATAGTTCTCACCAATATCACCAAAACGTTTAAGCGCTTCCGCTCGTGATAGAACACTCCTACGGACAGGCACGTTTTCATTAACAATCCGACGCATCTCTTTTTCGATTTTCTCGAGATCCTTCGGTGTAAAAGATTCCTTATAATCAATGTCGTAATAGAAACCGTCTTGAATCGTTGGCCCGATACCGAATTTCGCTTCCGGATAGAGGCGGGACACGGCGTGCGCTAACAAGTGGGCAGAACTATGTCGATAAACGTCTAAACCCTCCTCACTATCACTCGTAATAATTTCAATCGCTCCGTCCTCATTGATCGGTGCATAGAGGTCAATCAAACGGTCGTTTAGTTTGCCGGCTATCGCCTTTTTGCGAAGGCCGGGGCTGATTGAACCAGCTATTTCCTCAGTTGTTGTACCCTTTGGAAATTCCTTAACATCTCCATTAGGAAAAGTAATTTTAATCATCTCTGTTCCTCCTTTTTAAATACAAAAACATGCAACAATCCCGCATGGGACGATTGCATGTCGTGGTTCCACCCAATTTTAGCCTGGTTAGGCTCTCATTCTGATGATAACGGTTGCTCACCGGTGGCCGCTGGCAGGGTTAACTATTTGCATGCCCTTTTCGCGACAACTGCTCGTAGGTGGTAAACGATTAAGCCCGGCTAAGAGTCTTTCAGCAGCTAACTCTCTCTCTAAGAACTGGCGTCTAGTCGTTCGTGTCCTCTTCATAGCATTTAAAAATTATAATGTAATTATTATAGTGTGCATGCCACAATTAGTCAAGCACTCGAGTATAAATGACATAAAGGACAGCGACTGCCACGACTACATTGTAAAGTCTTCAGCGACCCGCCCGGCTACATCGTAAAATCTTCAGCGACCCGCTCACCCTCAGCAAAAACCCGCAGGACCTCATACTTGGTATTGCGTTGGGCTGGGATAAAGCCAGCCTCGCGGATCAAGTCCAGCACCTGGTTAGTATTCACTTTAAAAGTGGTTCCAGCAGCAGCAACAACATTTTCCTCCATCATCGTGCTCCCGAAATCGTTACAGCCAAAGCTCAGTGACCGGATACCGACCTCGCCACCCATTGTCACCCAAGAAGCCTGGATATTCGGAATATTATCAAGCATTAACCGGCTGATAGCCACGATTTTCAGGTACTCATCAGGAGAAACGCGTTCTGCAACTAACTCAGTATTATCAGGCTGGAAGGTCCAAGGTATAAAGGCTGTGAAGCCACCCGTCTCATCCTGGGCATCTCGCAGGCGGACAAGATGAGCAATCCGTTCGGCCAAGGTTTCACCAAAGCCAATCACCATCGTTCCCGTTGAACTCAGTCCCAACCTGTTAGCTGTCTTCATAACGTGCATCCATTCTTGCCAGGACCCTTTGTTAGCGCTAATCTCTAACCGAATCCGGTCATCGAGAATCTCTGCACCGGCACCGGGCAGCGAATCAAGACCGGCTGACTTCAATTGCATAATTACTGACTCCAGAGGTTTGCCTGATTTCTCGACCATCTTGAGGATTTCCGAAGTCGAAAATGAATGTATATGTATTTGTGGGTAGTGCTCTTTAATCGTTCTCAGTAACTTAAGATAATAGCTGAGCGGCAAGCCTGGATGGGTTCCGCCTTGCATAAGGATTTCCGTTCCCCCAACCCTAACTAATTCCTCAATCTTTTCCAGTATTACAGGTGTTGCCAGCACGTAGCCGCCCTTCTCACCGGGTTTCTTGTGGAAGGCACAGAATTTACAGCCCGTATCGCAGACATTGGAATAGTTAATATTCCGCCCAATTACAAAGGTTGTGTAGGGACCGGGATGCAGGTCTTCCTTGATCTGATTAGCTGCTGCCCTTAACTCAGCAAGTTCAGCGTTTTCATAGAGAAAGAGACCCTCCTCAGCTGAGAGCCGCTCGCCCGCTATTCGTTTATCCAGTAACACTCTAACGCGTGTCATGTGTATCTCCCTCTTAGTTTCAGACGCTTTGAGTAGTCAAAATTAATTTCATTTTTATTTTCTAATTTGCAGCTCGAGGTTTCTACTATTTAAAATTATAGCCAACATTTATTTTGCTATATTTGCATAAGCGCGGCCTTATGAGCCCTTGGGGCGAGTAGAGACGCAGCGTTGCAAATTAGAAAATAAATGTGGATAGAATTAAATGCTACTCCAATCGATTTCGCTCTGACCCAACTCGCGGAGAATCGTATTCACCTGCGAAAAGTGTCGAGACCCAAAGAATCCCCGATAAGCCGATAATGGACTCGGATGAGCTGCCCGCAATATGTAATGGTGGTCGGCGGTGATCAGCCTGCCTTTGCTTTCGGCATTCCGCCCCCATAAAAGAAAAATAACCGGTTCTTCTCGCTCATTGAGCAGAGTGATTATCCGATCAGTAAAGCCTTCCCAACCCAGTCCCTGATGAGAATTAGGCTGATTAGCACGCACGCTGAGTACAGTATTCAATAGTAAAACTCCTTGTTTCGCCCAAGGTGTTAAATCTCCGCTTGTTGGCTCAGCAACTCCTAAATCACTAGCCAATTCACGATATATATTCCGCAAAGACGGCGGCAACCCCACGCCGGATTTTACCGAAAAAGCTAACCCATGCGCCTGCCCTTCGCCGTGATAGGGATCTTGCCCGATAAGCACCACTCGCGTTCCGGCATAGCTAGTCAAATTAAGTGCATTGAACAGCCGGTTACTTGCAGGGTAAACCGTTTCCGATGCATACTCGGCATACAAAAGTTCCAGCAACCGGCGAAAATAACCAGCCTCAAGCTCGGCACTGAGCAGTTCTTGCCAATCATTGCTCGGCCAGTCAACTTCGGGCCGGTAGCTAATCAGCCAATTGTCCCGGATTCCTTTTGTCACAAGCATCCCACTCTTTATTTACGACGTTTAGCTAGTTCAGCCTTGATTTCATCAATGGTTACGCCTTGCTGGACGAGCAGCACCAGCAGATGATAAATAAGATCGCTAACCTCGTAAATTAGTTCTGACTTATCTCCACCCTTAGCTGCGATGATGACTTCGCTTGATTCTTCACCGACTTTTTTAAGTATTTTATCTAGGCCTTCAGTAAATAAATAATTGGTATAAGAACCCTCCAGAGGGCTAAGCTTGCGTTCGCTAATAAGTGAATAAAGCTCATGCAAGATATGTGCATGCTCACGCTTATCCGGTAGAAGTCCGCCCTCACCGGCCACTATCCCGCTCTCCTCCAAGACATTGAAAAAACAAGAACGCGCGCCCGTATGACAAGCAACACCGGTTTGCTTTACCTTCAATAGCAGCGTGTCGCCATCACAATCGTAATAGAGTCCCTTTAATTCCTGTATATTTCCCGAAGTTGCGCCCTTCTGCCACAGTTCATCTCGGCTGCGGCTGTAGTAATGGACCACCTTTTTCGTTAAGGTTAACTCAAGCGCCTCCTTATTCATATAAGCCAGCATCAGAACTTCGCCGGTTAGGTAGTCTTGCGCAATCGCCGGCACCAGCCCGGCGTCGTTATATTTTATCTGTTTAATCTGTTCAGCAAACACTCGTATTCACCTCAAATTTTAACGTTGATTCTTTAAATTTTAACATTGATTCCTTGTTTTCTTAGATAAACCTTCAGGTCTTTAATGGCAATTTCACCAAAATGAAAAACCGAAGCCGCCAACAATCCCTCGACATTAGCAGTATGCACCGCCTCATAAAAGTGCTCAAGTTCTCCTGCTCCACCGGAGGCAACGACCGGTACCGGAACTGCAGCTGTTATCCGACTAAGCAGTTCGATATCATAACCACTCTTCATACCATCTCCATCGATACTGTTGACAACAATCTCACCGGCGCCAAGTTCTACTGCTCGTTTGACCCATTCAATTGCGTCAAGACCGGTATCTTCCACGCCACCTTTGGCATAAACGTTCCATGACCCGTCAGCATTGCGTTTCGCATCAATTGCCACAACCACACAAGCCGAGCCGAACCTTTCAGCGGCTTCGCTAATCAAGTCCGGATTAGCAAGTGCTGCGGAGTTGATTGAGATTTTATCAGCGCCAAGAGTTAGTAGGTCGAAAAAGTCACTGATTGTACTTATACCACCGCCGACAGTGAACGGGATATTGACCTTTTCCTTAACACGAGCAATAAACTCGCGCGCCGGTCCGCGACCTTCACCACTTGCCGTAATATCATAAAAAACAAGTTCGTCCGCGCCGCTATAGCTGTAAAATTCGGCCAATAGCTCGGGACTATCTACATCCTTGATTTCCGCAAACTGTTTACCTTTAACCACGCGTCCATCACGCACGTCAAGGCAAGGGATAATCCGGATTTTTCTGACAGATTTCAGCGCTTCTGCCAAGGTAAACCTTCCGTCATAAAGTGCCTTACCAATAATACAACCATATAAACCCAACTCATTAAGCCGCATTAGATCAGACAGTTGGCTGATGCCACCGGATGCAATAATCCGTAAATCAGTCTTAGCCTGCAGTTCCTGATAAATTTCAAAATTCGGTCCGAGAAGCATCCCGTCCTTCGCTATATCTGTATAAACAATCGTTTCAACGCCAATCTCTGAAAGCTCTTGACAAAGAGTGATTGCCGGAACATCGCTCACGACCTCCCAGCCATGGAGAGCAACGTAGCCATCTTTGGCATCGACGGAAACAACAATTTTTTCACTTCCGAACTCAGCGAGTAGCTGATGCAAAAGTTCACGATTTTCGATTGCCGCGGTACCAAGAATCAAGCGGTTAACACCGAGTGCAAACAACTCGCGTGCACGTTCAACTGAACGAATACCGCCACCGAGTTGAACAGGGATGTTTAGCGTTTGCGTAATTTTTCTAATTGTTTCATTGTTAACCGCATAGTCGCCACGAGCACCATCAAGGTCAACCAGATGGAGAAATTTCGCACCTTGTCGCTCCCACTCTTGAGCCATCGCAACCGGGTCATCAGAATATATTGTTTGCTGCGAATAGTCACCTTGAGTCAACCTTACGCAGCGGTTATCTTTAAGATCAATTGCCGGAAATAGTAACATTTATAGGACCCCTTTGGATGAAGAAACACGATCAGATACAACGCGAACTCCTTTACGTAATGCACGCGCAAAGGCCTTAAATGCTGCCTCAATTGAATGATGATCGTTTTCACCATAGATTAGATTTATGTGTAAAGTGATGCGTGCCTCGTTAACAAAGGCACGGAAAAACTCTTTGAAATTCTGTGTATCGATGTCACCAATCTTGTCAGCTTGGAACAGCATGTTATATACAAGATATGGTCGGTTGCTGATATCGACTGCCACATGACACAGAGCTTCGTCCATTGGTATTACAAGGTCAGCATAACGTTTAATACCAACTCGATCGCCAATCGCCTCTCTAAAGGCTTGACCAAGAACGATGCCGATATCCTCAACCGAGTGATGGTCATCAACAAAGGTATCCCCACTACATTCCACCGTTAAATCAAAGGAGCCGTGGAACGCCAATAATGTTAACATATGATCGAGGAAGCCAACCCCCGTGTCAACTGTCGCTTGCCCTGTGCCATCAAGATTTAATTTGAGCACTATTGCAGTTTCCGCAGTTTTTCGTTCAATTTTAGCTTTTCTCATTTTCCACAATCCCTTCTACAATTTTTAAAAATGCAGAGTTGTCTGACCGGTCACCAATAGTAATCCGGTAGTAACCACTCATCTGTGCTGAGTAGTCACGAATTTGAATGCCGCGAGCTGCAACCTTCTCACCAAAGCTTGGTATCCGCGTCTTCACAAAGATGAAGTTACCCGCTGATTTATATGTTGTGAAACCCAACTCTTTTAATCGTTGTTCAAGGCTTTCGCGCTCGACTTTGACGAGCTCAGCGTAGCTTAGTAACTGCTCACGATGGTTTAGTGCTTGAACCGCAAGATACTGCGATAGATAGCCGGTATTGTACGGTGTCCTGATGCCATCGATGATCTGTGCCAACTTTTCATTGGCAACAAGGTAGCCGATACGAAGTCCCGCAAGGCCAAATGCTTTCGAAAGCGTACGCAAAACTATTAGATTATCGTAATAGTTAATCTGGTCAATAATTGTTTCATCACAGAACTCGAAGTATGCTTCGTCAATCACGATAGCGCAATCGACGCTCTCAATCAATTTAATTAGCTCATCCCGCGGCGATAGGTAGCCTGAAGGGTTATTCGGATTCGATATAAATACGACCTGGGGCTTTAACTCCTGAGCTTGTGCAATCAACTTGTCGTAATTAAGTGAATAATCATCCTCGCTTGGTACACCTACGAACTTACCGCCATAGATCTGAGTAAATACTTTGTACATATGAAAGGTTGGCTCGAAGCTCATTACGACACCGCCCGGTTCAAGAAAGGTCTTCAAAATTGTTTCTAATAATTCGTTAGAACCATTCCCAATCACAATATTCTCCCATGGATAACCGATATACTCACCGATTTTCGCACGAAGTTCTCGCGCCATGCTGTCCGGGTATAAATTTAATTCAAATGCCCGATCTAACAATATCCCCTCGGGAAAAACAGTCTCCAGCAACAGGTTCTTCCCCTCATTCGCGTCAAGTTTAATTTCACACGGTGCCTGTTTAGGCACATAACCCTTAAAATCACGTAAATCTTTCCTTACCAGCTCCATCACTCTTCCTCCTCAAATCGAATGCGAACCGAATTAGCGTGAGCGGTCAAACCCTCGTCAGTCGCTATTCTGATAATTGCATCCTTCGCCTTTTGTAGTGCCTCTTCGTTATAGTAAAGTAGTGAACTCTTTTTGATAAAATCATCGACACTGAGTGGCGATGAGAAACGTGCGGTTGCGCTTGTCGGCAACGTATGATTCGGGCCGGCAAAGTAATCGCCAACAGGCTCAGGCGTATATGGACCAAGAAAAATTGCGCCGGCATTAACTAACCCCTTGCTAGTCTGTAGCGGGTCTTTAGTCATCACTTCGAGATGCTCGGGTGCAATGCGGTTAGCCAAGTCAACCGCCTCTTCCGCTGTCTTGGTTATGATAATCTGACCATAATTAGTCAATGATTTTTCTATGATTGATCTGCGTTCGAGTAGCGCAGTTTGACGCTTCAGTTCCACATTAACCGCGTCAGCTAACTCGGGCGAAGTGGTAATCAGAATCGAAGCCGCTAACTCGTCGTGCTCTGCTTGCGAGATTAGGTCAGCCGCCACAAAGCGAGGATCAGCAGTCTCGTCAGCAATAATCAGGATTTCGCTCGGTCCCGCAATCATATCAATCCCAACGTAGCCGAGGACTTGTTTTTTCGCCATCGCAACGTAGATATTGCCCGGACCAACAATCTTGTCAACTGCGGGTACGCTCTTTGTGCCGTAGGTTAGTGCGGCTATTGCTTGCGCACCGCCGACTTTGAAAATACGTGAAACACCGGCCAGCCGGGCTGCAACTAAGATTGCTTCCTTAATACCACCATCTCGTAGCGGTGGCGTAACCATGATTATTTCCTTTACACCGGCAAGTTTTGCCGGAATTGCATTCATAAGCACGGTTGACGGATAAGCTGCTGTTCCGCCGGGAACATAGATGCCTACTCGATTGATCGGCTTGATTAATTGACCAACATAGGAGCCGTCGTCATTATGTAATATGTATGATTCGCGCAGTTGAGCTCTGTGAAAGCGCTCAATATTACCCTGCGCTTGCTTTAGTGCCGCGAAAAGAGCCGGATCGATCTTTTGATTAGCAATTGCCAATTCATCAGGAGTAACCTCATATGTAGCCAGCTTAACTCCGTCAAAACGCTCCGTATATTCACTTACTGCTGCGTCACCGCGTTCTTTTACATCAGCAAGAATCTGGCTGACGCGCTCATTGACTGCACTATCTTCAAATTGATTGCGTTCTAACAAGCGTTTAAGGTAACCTTGATCATTTGCGGCGTTAATAATTTTAATCATTTTCTTCACCCAGTCTCTCATTCAAGATGTTTGTTAATTGGTTGATGCGTTCGTGTTTGAAGCGATAGCTTACCTTGTTAGCAATCAACCTAACACTGACATCGTACATCTCTTCAATAATTGCAAGACCATTAGCTCGAAGTGTATTGCCGGTTTCAACTATATCAACAATTACATCAGAAAGACCAACGAGCGGAGCTAATTCGACGGAACCGTTAAGGGGGATAATCTCTGTCGTTTGCTTACGTTCTTCGAAATATTTCTTGGTTAGATTCGGGTATTTTGTTGCCACCCTGAGCACCTCGTCTTTGTTGTAAAGACGCTGACCGCTACGTCCGGCAATCGCTAACCGACAACGACCAAAACCAAAATCGAACAATTCGTAAACATCTTTATCATATTCAAGGATTGAATCGCGACCGACAATTCCCAGATCGGTGATTCCATTAGCCACGTATGTTACAACATCCGTTGGTTTCACGAAAATATAGCTAATCTTCTGCTGATCGTCATTAAAGATTAGCTTGCGACTAGCCAGGTCAATCGGTTGACCCAGATTCGCATCGGCAAACAACTTGCTTGCTTGTTCGGCAATTCTTCCCTTGGAGAGAGCAATTGTTAAATACTCCATGTGCTGTCGCCTCCCTCACTTAGCGATGCGAGTAGTTTGTCGAGATCAACCGAGAAACCGATCGCCGGCACCCTACTACCGTAAAGTTCAGTCAACAAATCATAACGACCACCGCTTAAAATTTCGTCATTCGAATTCGGGTAATAACCTTTAAAGATTACTCCATCATAATAATCAAGTTCTGTAATCATCGATAAATCTAAATGAATATTAGCTGTTAAATTCTCTTTCGCAATTGCGCTTGCTAATGCTTTAAGCTCAGTAAGTGCGGAGCGCATCTCGTCGTTAAGACAATAGCTTTCAGCCTTTGCTAATACAGCTGTAATTTCACCTTGCAAGGTTAACAGTTTACCAATCGCCTGTTTAGTCCGCTCGGCAATCTGGGCACTAGCCAGGAATCTGCTCAGTTCCGGTTGGTTTTTACGAGCAAGCAGTTGCTTAAGTGCAGCAATCTGATCCTCATCTCTGAGCTCTGCCAATAAACCTGAAGTGAACTTGCTACTGCCAAGTTCCAGCAAAAACTTGCTATTATAGCGCTGCAAAAGCATCATCGCAAGCAATATTACATCGCGATCGGCAGCAAGCGACTCTTCACCAAGATATTCGATACCCATCTGTTTTTTCTCTCTGATTGTTGAGTCGCTACGATTGCGGTAGGTTGTCGAGTAGTAGAATAACTTTAGCTTGCTACCGGTCTCCCAACGAGGAATCAGATTCTTAATCACATTAATTGTTGTATCCGGACGCAGGATTAAAATTTTACCGCTACCGCCAATAATTTTAACCATCTGCCGCTTGCTGATGCCACTATTAACCGCAGTATAGCTATCATACTCCTCAAAAATCGGCGGCTCAATCTGAGCATAGCCGCTCTCAACAAATAGATCCTCAAGTTCTTGCTTCAGGCGGTACCTCGCTTGGCTATATGCTAATTCATCTTTGATTGTTAAAAACTCCATTACTACACCTCTTATTTATTAATCTCAAACGAACTCTTCAGAGCGACAATTCGATTAAACACCGGTTTCTCATTGCTTGTATATTTCGGATCGACAGCGAAATAGCCATGGCGGAAAAATTGAAAACGATCGCCGGGCTTTACATTGATCATATTCGCTTCGATATATCCTTGCATTATCTGAATCGAGTCATGATTAAAATCATCAAGAAACGATTTGTCCTCATCCTCGTCATTGTCTTCAGTACTTGCTATAACAATATCATCATAAAGGCGGAACTCCGCCGGCACAGCACCGTTAGCATCAACCCAGTGAATCGTTCCCTTTACCTTGCGTCCGGTAAATCCGCTACCGCTCTTCGTCTCTGAATCATAGGTGCAGCGTAGCTCGATAACTTCGCCGTTATCATCTTTGATAACATCGTTACATGTGATGAAATAAGCATTTTTCAAGCGCACTTCGTTGCCCGGATAAAGCCGGTGATATTTGCTTGGCGGATCTTCCATAAAGTCCTCACGCTCGATATAAAGCTCGCGGGAAAAAGGAATCTGCCTTACACCCATTTCCGGATTATCAGAGTTATTTTCCGAATCAAGCATCTCAATCTGACCTTCCGGATAGTTGGTGATCACTACCTTTAGTGGATCTAACACACTCATTGTACGTGGCACAGTTGTCCGTAAATCATCGCGGATGAAATGCTCCAACATTCGCACATCAACTTCGGCGTTGTTCTTCGATATACCTGTCTCGCGAACGAAATTCTTTAATGCGTTAGGCGTTACGCCCCTGCGGCGCAAAGCGGAAATAGTGTAAATCCGCGGATCATCCCAGCCATCAACGTAACCACCTTCGACAAGTTGCTTGAGTTTTCTTTTGCCCATAATCGTATTGGTAATCGCCAATTTCCCAAACTCAATCTGTTGTGGAACATGTTCCATCTCGCACTCAGCAACAACCCAATCATATAGCGGACGGTGGTCTTCGAACTCAATCGTACAGATTGAATGGGTAATTCCCTCAATCGCATCCTCAAGCGGATGAGCATAATCATACATCGGATAGATGCACCATTTATTGCCTGTATTATGATGTTCAGCGTGCGCTATGCGATAGAGGACCGGATCACGCATGTTTAGATTAGGTGATGACATATCGATTCGAGCACGTAGCACCTTTTCGCCGTCAGCGAATTTTCCTTTACGCATCTTCTCGAACAAGTCAAGGTTCTCCTCAACCGGGCGATTGCGATAGGGACTTTCAATGCCAACTTTAGTAAAAGAACCACGATACTCGCGGATTGCTTCAGCACTTAGGTCGCAGACATATGCTTTGCCTTTTTTTATAAGTAAGAGCGCGCGTTCATACATCTCCTCAAAATAATCGGAAGCAAATAAAAGATTGCTCCATTCGTAGCCGAGCCAAACAACATCTTTCTTAATCGCTTCGACATATTCGTCATCCTCTTTCAAGGGATTGGTATCGTCAAAGCGCAGATTAGTCTTACCATTAAACTCAGCTGCCAACTCAAAGTTGATATTAATTGATTTTACATGCCCAATATGCAGATAGCCATTAGGCTCCGGCGGAAAACGGGTAATAATCTCCGTGTGTTTGCCTGACTTTAAATCATCAATCATTATATTTCGAATAAAGTTAGAACTCTGATTAATCTCTTTCAAGTAATATCACCTTTCTTGCATATCTTACGTAGTTAATAATTAAATATATCACAAAAAGCAGCCAATAACCATATAGACAGTGAGAAACCGCTATTTTAGTTGGCTGCTTTTTTTCGCCGATTGGGACCATCAACTAAGTATGCATCTGTGTAGTGTCTGATTCGCTCCATAATTCGTTTCGCTTTCAGAAGTTCTTCGCCGCCTTTACTCGAATATGCCAGATGACGCTCTAAACCATCATAATCTAAGTTAGAGCTATAAATCGTCGGCAAGCCTTTAACCATGCGTGCTTGCAGGATAGCACCTAATATTTCGTCACGTTCCCACTGCGAGATCGACTCAGCTCCGATGTCGTCAAGTATCAAAACTTCGATATTTTTTAGTGCATCAACTTTTAAATTTAAACTGTCATCACCGATTGATTGCTTGATATCGCGGAAAAAGTCCGGCAGATAGACCATCAGAGTTGCAATGCCACGCTCCGCCAGCTTGCGTGCAAAAGCGACCAGCATATAACTTTTCCCAACGCCAAGCGGTCCATGAAGGTAAATACCTCGCTCTTTTTTACCCGGACTATAATTTTCTAAAAACTTATATAATGCAAAATAAGCTCCGTCACGTTCCGGTGTTCTGATAAATTCTGATAAATCAGCATCAAGCAGCTCAGCTTGAATATGTTGACCTTGGAATAATCGATTGTGATAATCACTCCGTTCCTTGGCAATTTGCTTGTTGCATTTCTCAAGAAAAGAATAAAATTGTCGATTACGGTAATTGATTGTCAAGAAATGTCCGGCAAACAAGTTCGGACACTCACTAATTCCCGGGCAATTATTGCATTTGTCACGCTCTTCAATGTATTGGAATAACGTAGCAATCACCGGACGCAGCACTTCATCAGCAATCTGTTCGCGAGCAATCAACCGGGCAAGTTCCTTGTCAGCCTTAAGCTGCTGCAACAGTTTCTCCTGCTCGAGCTTAACTCCCGGCATCATTTCATCAATTATTTCCTTAATACTTTTCATCTATATCCCTCCTCTGTCCGCTAAAAATTCACCTGTTCGTCACTCATCGTATGTCCGCTAAAAATTCGCGCACTCGCTTGATAAAATGCGGTTGAATCAGCGGATATGTCAGTTCCTTTGGAATCGCTGTAAATAACTGATACTCAGCTATTTCCGATTGAGGCAGTTCGCCCAGTTCATGAATCTCCGCAAAGAAGAGATGGCCGTAACCACTTTGTCCATTTTCAATTACCGAATAGCGAGCAATCGAGATTAGCTCACAACCAATCATGCCCGTCTCCTCGTACAATTCACGAAACGCTCCTTCGTAGATTGTCTCATCCGTCTCAAGATGACCGGCAGGTAACTCCCAAGTCAATTTGCCTTCTTCGCGGACAAAAAGCCACTTGCCACGGAAACGCGAGACGATAATAACATACTGAAGCTGCTCACGTGCTATCTCAAAATCCTGATAAAATTCCACTGTAACCAAGCTATCACCCGCTGTCTGTATTTATTTCTTGCGAGTATTTGCAATACCGAAAGGTACATGAACCGATGGGAATTGACTCGCCACTCCTTCAATATGCCCAACCTGATCGTCGAAAAAAATGTGTGGCTTAAAAACCCTCAACACACTATATTTATCTATCCCACCGAGAAAGAATGCCTCATCTACCATGATATCGAGCCGGCGGAGCGTTGTAATCACGCGTTCGTGAGCCGGTGCATTACGCGCCGTAGCAATAGCAATGCGTATTCGCGGTTTATAATTGTTATCCTTGCGATGTTTGGCAAGTTCGCGTTTTTGTAGGTTAGAAATTTCTTTGAAAAAACGCGATAGCGGACCCGGAGGTAGCGGAGAACCGGCTAACTCCTTTTCATGTGTGTTAAAAGCCTCAAGTGCACCTTGTTTAAAAATCGTTTCAGCTGAATCATCAGCAATGATCCCATCAAAATCAAAGGCAATCCTTAGCTCTTGATCATCTTCATCATCTATATAATTTGTCGGATAGATACAACCGGCAGGAAACCCGTGCTTCACAGCTTCCTTAACATCCTCGGGATTCCCCGACAAGAAAAGTGCGGCGTTGAATGAATCCATATAAGGAAAAGGGTTGCTGCCAGCGACGAATACAGCACGAATAATTGGCAACCTATAATGCTCGATTGACTTAAAAACGCGAAGTCCTGTATCAGGGTCGTTTCGCGATAGCAAAATTACCTCAACCGGTCTTTCTTCGGGATCAATGCTCAAGAGGCGCTTGATTAACGGAAAAGCAACTCCCTTTTCAAGCATTTCGTCCTCATGCTCGCGTTGGTAAATGCGGTACTCTTTTTCTCCTTGCTCGCGAAATACCTTGTCTGCATGTGTCAAATCAAACAGAGCACTTGATGCTACAGCGATAACTAATTTATTTTCAATATTATATTTCATCTTTATTCCATACCCCTTAATCTATTTATATTTACGAATAAGTCGCTCCAACTCAACATTTTGCTCAGGACTAAGTGTCTGTTCTTGTTCAGTTGTTGTCTGTTGATGATAGCGTTCCTCTTGTTGCAATATATAGTCTGGCAGCTCTTCGCGCCTGGTATTGGATTTCGGCTTAGCTGCCCCGCTAACTTTACGTTCTTTCTTAGCCGCCTGCATCGCTTCATCCACAGTCTTAATGTTAAGCCTGCTCCAATGTGCGGCAATCTTTTCAATCAAACTGCGCGGCAACTTATAATCATTAGTTAACATCACATACTCGAGCAATACATTGGCTACTGCCGGTGACAGCTGATATTCATGTAGCAGCCTATCAATGATTTTTAGATCTGAACTCGCGACGATTCCCTTCCCTTGGTATTGCTGAATCAATTGAATCGGCGAGTAACTTTCTAATATTAACCGATGTTGCTCCGCTTTGGTGAGTTTAGTCTTTGCTTGAGCAGAAGTCTGCTCCACACTTTGCACAGACTTTTCGCCCTTTTTGGTAGCAGTTGCTACGGGTGTAATCCGCACTTTTTTGTCGGTAGCTCTGAATTTCTCAAGCGCACGTTCACGAAGTAAATTATAATCAACCATTCCTTTTGCATCATATACATACTGATCATTCAGCAATGACGCTATTTCAACATCAGAAAACTGATAGAGAAAAGCTAACTTGTTTAACTTCGTAATCAGCTCAGAATCAAGACTTTTTTCCAGATGGTGGAGGTTGCTGACAAGTCCTTTGATTAGCTCAATATCCAGATAATTTTGTTTAAGCTTGATGTTAGGGCCTTTATCATGAAGGTGTGCTAATTTGTGGCCGCTCTTTTCGGAAGGTGGCACTAATTTAGTAAGATTAATATGGTTAAAAACCTCATCAAAAGCTTTCGTAACATCACCATACAGCTCATAGCCGTCGATTTTCGCTCTTTCATAATCTGTATGTTTCGTCTTAAGAGCGGCATAACTCTCATCGTCAATGCGACTTGCAAGTAACAACGGCAGCAAATCACAGGTGAAAAATGCAACACCTGTCAACGGTTCTAATAACCTATATTCGTAAAGAAACTTGTCCTCGTCATTTTTTTTGTAACAAAGCGTCGAAAGCAGGCCAATCGCCTCCAACATCTCGCGCGCCTTGATTAGGCTCGGAAAAGAAAGGTTACTGGCTGCTACCAATTGTCGATGCAAACAAGCGTTGTCCTTCGAGGCAATTGCCGATTCTCGACTTAGCGTAGTCGCACGATTATGCAAAGTAAGATAGAGATTCACGGCGGACGTGCCAACGATTGGCTGATAGAGATCTAAAAGAATCGGCAAATCAACATGGTTGCTAACAGCACTCACAACGCAAATATCTTGTGGTGTCGTAATATTGTTTGTATTCGCCATGAGCTCCTCTCCTTTGTCGTTAGTTGAATTAAGTGCATAATCTATATGCACTATCTGCTTACATTTTATCACAGCGATAAAAAAAATGCCCCGCAATTTTACAGGGCATCGTTATTTTTCTCTTATTTTTTCTTACTATTACCGGTCTTAGCCTTATACCACCAATTTTCAATCTGATAATACGGTGTGAGACTGCTATTAATCTTAATTTGATACTCAGTCTTACTTATCAGAAGTGTGTCTAATGTGACAAGCGGGGCAATATAGAAATTTTGACCGAAATACTCTTGCCACTCTTGATATTTAGCCTTACGTTGCTCGGAGTTAATAATTAGATATGCCTCGTTAAGCAATTGGTCAGATTTCGCATCCTTTAGATGAATCGCATTGTAACCATTATTTAATACGTCATTTTTAGCAAGCCACTTATAATTTTCTTTGGCGGGATTTAGTTCATAACTCTGAACCGCTATAAATAACTCATACTCACCCTTAGAATATAGCTCTTGAATGTACGTTTCATAAGGCACGGCTGTAGGGACAATCGTTACACCGTTAGCGGTTAGGTCCGTGGCAATTTTGTCAGCAATTAACTTATAAATTGGCAGATCAGGATAAGCCAGTTCAAGTGACAGCTCAACACCACTAAGTTTCGATTTAGCCTCTTTGGCAGTCAGTAGTTTATAACTTGTCTGATACAACCAAGACTCCTTATAAATCGGCGAAGTTGGACGTTCAGCATAACCGGATAATTGATTCTTCAGCAGCTCGTCCAAGTTGACAGCCGATGCAATCGCCTCGCGAATGCCCTTATCTTGTAGCTTAACAGAGTTCAGATTAAATCCTAAATAAAAATAGGATGAGCCGTCAACTGCGAATGCGGTTCTGCCCTTCAATTCTTCACTCACAATATCTGCCGGTGTTCCATAGAACACGTCAGCATCAACCTTGCCGGCTGTAGTTGTAATACTAATGCTATCAAGAAATACATCTTTCCCAAAATTTTCATTGCGGACAAGCTCTATGCCGTTCTCTGTCAGTTCCGCAATCCGATATGGACCGTTCGCCAGCTGAGTGCTCGCAGTACCACTTTTGTGGGAAATTAACGGAGCAGTCAAAAACTCAAGGTCATTAATCGTTAGTTGGTCAAAATTAAAGGTAATTACGCCTGTCTCCTCATCAAATGTTATGCCGGAAATATGTTCAGCCGCTTTCGTGCGAAATTTGTCTGTGCCGGTCAAATTAAAAGTATAATTCTTCCACACACCGTTATAAGAAGTTTTGCTGTACTGCTCAAAGCTATACTGAACATCAGCATAGGTAATCGGGCTGTCATCTTCCCATTTAACGCCTTCTTTTAATTTCAATTTCAGTTGATTCTTTTCCAGATTCGCCGTCAACTCGCCAGCAAGATCATTCACAATTTTTAGGTTCTCATCGTATTTTAGTAAACCGCGATAAAGAATTGGATTCAAATCATAGATTGGAAGCTCATATCCTTTAAGTGAAAGCGGGTCATAATAGAATTCATCGAGTTGCAATATCAATTTGCCGCCGGAAACCGGGTCAGTATTTTCGGGAATTTTCCCATTATTACAACCTGCCAATGACATACTAAAAATCAATGTAAAAACCAGTGTTATCAATAAAATATTTCTTCTCATGCTTTTTTTCAAAAGATGTCCCTCCAAATTTTTATTTATCAAAAAGATTTGAAATCTCATTAATAAAAACATTTATATCCTTAAATTGACGATAAACCGATGCAAAACGAACATAGGAAATTTCGTCAATCTTGTAAAGCCGCTCCATCACCATCTCACCGATTCGCTTGCTCTCAACTTCCGAGCTTAATTCGTTGCGCAGCTCACGTTCTACCTCTTCGACGATATTTTCCAGTGCCTCCATCGAAACCGGTCTTTTCTCGCATGCACGAATCAATCCGCGTAAGATCTTATCACCGGAGAATTCCTCGCGAGTACCATCTTTTTTAATAACAAGAATCGGCCTTTTTTCTACCTCTTCATAGGTGTTAAACCTCTTAAAGCAGGACTCACACTCTCTTCTCCGTCTAATCGATCTGCCATCATTCACCGGACGAGAGTCGATAACTCTGGTCCCCAGATAGCTACAATATGGACATTTCATAAAACATCTCACCTTTTATATAAGTTAAACTATTAACCTTAATTTTCTCCTACAAGCAGCAAAAGGTCAAGCGATTATTAACCTTATAAAAAACGAGTGCCTTTTCCTAATATTTACCTTGAATATTCAATTTTTTTATATTAACTTTAGAGTATAGCTTAAAATTAATGGCTGATATATGGAGGAAAATTAGTGGACATTAAAGATATGATGTTTCTTTTTATCGGCGGACTTGGTATGTTCCTATTCGGAATTAAGTACATGTCTGACGGTCTGCAAAACGCTGCCGGTGATAATCTAAGAACAATCCTCGAACGCATGACCTCTCATCCGATTAAAGGCGTCTTTGCAGGTATGCTGGTTACTGCAATGATTCAGAGCAGTACCGGCACCACAGTATTGACGGTCGGTTTAGTAAATGCCGGCTTATTGCCACTGCGACAAGCAATCGGCATAATTATGGGTGCCAACGTTGGTACTACCCTTACCAGTTTCATTATCGGTTTTAATATAACTCAGTATTCACTGCCGATTGTTGCAATCGGTGCTATTATGCTTTTCTTTATTAAGAAAAAAAGCATTAATAATATTGGTCAAATCATTTTCGGCTTTGGTATGTTATTCTTAGGATTAAAAAATATGAGTACCGGCATGTCGCCACTTAGAGATTCTGAGTTCTTCCTGGATTTCATGCAATCGTTCGTTGATAAACCGGTCATCGGCGTTATCGTTGGTATTATCTTTACAGTAATCGTTCAGAGCAGTGCCGCAACAATCGGTATCATGCAGATGCTTGCGGAATCAGGAGCAATTACATTGCACCAGTCTTTACCGATTTTGTTCGGGGATAATATTGGGACGACAATAACCGCTGCATTAGCGGCGATTGGCGCGTCTGTTGCAGCAAAACGAGCCGCAATGAGCCATATTCTCTTTAACGTAATCGGTACAGTAATTTTTATGATACTATTGCAGATTGGAATCTATCCTGCCCTAATCGAATTGATAGCAGGAGATATGAACATCAAGATGCAAATTGCTTGGTCACACGGTATTTTTAATGCCGGCAACGTACTGATCCAATTACCATTTATCGGAGTTTTTGTCTATGTGGTTACCAAGCTTGTGCCGGGCGAAATTCGTGAATTCGACCATGGTATCAAATATATTGACAAACGCCTACTTAACAACCCATCTCTTGCACTTAGACAGGTTGTCCATGAATTAGCACGAATGGGTGGGTTCGCTAAAGATTCACTTGCGGACGCGATTGATTACTTTTTCACGGGTGATGAGGAGAAAGTACTTCACGCCTCAATGGAAGAAGAAATCGTCAATGAGCTGGAGAAAAAAATTACTCAATATCTGATTAAAATTAGCCAGCGTTCGCTTTCGAAAAAACAATCTAACCAGGCTTCAATCTACCTGCAAATCGCCAATGATGTTGAGCGAATCGGTGATCATAGCGACAATATTATCGAGCTTACACAATATGCACATATGCACCAACTGCCTTTCTCCGAGGAGGCGAAACAAGAAATCAGAACAATGTTCGACCTTACCTTAGAAAGCTGCGTACTTGCCTTTACCGCTCTGGAAAACCTTGATCCGGAGATGGCGAAACAGGTAATCGAAAATGAGGATATCATTGATAAAATGGAAGCTGATTTCCGCAAATCACATCTCAAACGCCTTAATACGGGCGAGTGCGGTGGTAGCTCGGGGGTAATATTCCTTGATATAATCGGCAACTTAGAACGGATTAGCGACCACTGTTTCAACATCGCGCAGGCAATCAAAGAGGATGTATATTATTAATCTTAATGGTTTCGAATAAAGCAAAAGGAAGGATGTTTATCATCCTTCCTTGTTTTTGGTTTTTAAATTCTAATCTACCTTCCGCAAGCAACTACCTTCGGCGGTTCAATCGTTACCGGCGCCATACCGCGTGCAACCTCTATCGCCTCATACTTTGTAGCTTCAAGCGCTTTCGTAATAAACTGAGCTGCAACGTTTGGATCAATAACATCTCCGCAAGTATAAACATCAATGCTCGCATACCCATGTTCAGGGAAGCTATGAATTGTAAGATGTGATTCCGAAATAATTACAACGCCGCTAACTCCCATTGGTGCAAACTTATGAAATGCTACTTCTCTAATCTCTGCACCGGCCTCTAAAGCTGCCTCTACCATGACTTTCTCGATTAGCTTTAGATTGTTTAATTTTTCAACATTACAATTCCAAAGTTCTGCAATAACGTGTCGACCCATAGTATCCATAATGAATACCCCCCCCTTTGTTGATTCATGCCCTCTCAAGCATGCGGGACATAGTTATTCTACAACGGGGGAAAGTTAGTCCAAAGAGATCCTAACCCTTTAAGTAGAGACCGGTTCCTAGTATAAAAATAAATTGCCGAAACTCATTATACTCGTTTTATTATGCGAATGCAATACCCTATTTTCGCTTGTCTGAATAGGCTTTGGAGATATATTTAGCCACGTCTACAATGCGGCAAGAATAACCCCATTCATTATCATACCAAGCAAGGATTTTTAACTGTTTATCACCTATAACCATAGTTGAGAGCGCGTCAATGGTTGATGAGTGTTCATTGCCAACATAATCAATCGAGACAAGGGGTTCTTCCGTATAACCAAGTATACCTTTTAACTGCCCCTCACTTGCTTCTCGGAGTGTAGCATTAATCTGCTCAACCGTCACATTCTCGCGAAGTGTCACAACAAGATCAACAAGCGAAGCATCCGGTGTTGGAACTCTGATTGCAAGACCATTAAGTTTACCGGCCATCTCCGGAATAACTACCGATAACGCTCTTGCCGCACCGGTCGAAGTGGGAATCATTGACAGCGCTGCCGCCCTTGCTCGACGAGGATCTTTATGCATGTTGTCCAACAATTTTTGGTCGTTAGTATAAGAATGAATCGTCGTCATCAGTCCGTTTTCAATACCGTATTTATCGTTGATAACCTTAACAAATGGTGCCAAACAGTTGGTAGTACAAGACGCATTAGAGATTACATGGTGTTTTTCATAATCATATTTTTCCTCATTAACACCCATTACGACCGTAACATCCTCATTGACAGCCGGAGCAGTGATCAAAACCTTCTGCGCACCGGCAGTTAAGTGGGCGGCTGCTGCCTCTTTGCTTCTAAATTTACCGGTCGCCTCAATTACAACTTCAATGTTCATCTCTGCCCAAGGAAGCTTGGACGCATCGCGTTCAGCTACTAACCGGGTTTCCTTTCCGTCAACAAGTAAACTATTCTCAGTGTAATCAACAGTATATGGGAACTTACCATGAACAGAATCATACTTAAGCATGTGTGCTAACTGCTGCGGTGTATAACTGGCATTTACAGCAACGATATCGATATCTTTTTCGGAAACCATGCGCCGAAAAACCATTCTACCTATTCTTCCAAAACCATTAATTGCAACTCTTATTGACATCAGACCAACTCCCCCTTGATTATTTATATTACAATGCCCAATTTTCAATTTAAGTATAGCATAGGCGGTTACTTCGTGCCGCCGCTTTTTAGATATTTAATCACATTATCCACTTCATTTTCCAGACTTGCGAGATCATTGTTATTATAGATTACATAGTCGCCTTTCCTAATATTGCGACGAATGCGCGACTGCGAGTGAATCCGATAGCGTGCCTCTTGAATTGTCAGTTGATCTCGTTCCATTAGACGCGAGACCTGCTTTTTGCGATCAGTAAAAACAACGACAATCAGGTCAAATAGATGCTCCGATTTCGTTTCAAAAAGTAGCGGAATTTCCACCAGTACGATTTCGTTATCCGCAAGCAATTCCCTTGCCCGTCTCATAGTAAATTCAACAATGGGCGGATGCGTAATCTCATTTAGTTTATGTCTGACACGCACACTGCGGAAAACAAGTTCACCAAGTTTTCTTCGGTTAATCTCTTGATTATCAAGCAAAATTTCTTCGCCAAAATTATCGACAAGTTCTTGCCAAGTCACACTGCCGGGCTTAATTACCTCTTCGTGGTAGACTTTGTCAGCGCTAACAACGGGAATTCCTCTCGCAGCAAAAAGATCAGCTACAGTGCTTTTGCCACTCGCAATTCCGCCGGTTAAACCAATTAGCATACTCGCCAACCCCTTATATTATAATTTCTGGCAGTTCGGACAAAAATGTGTTCCCCGGCCCGCCACTCTAATCTTTTCAATCGGTGTCCCACAGCGGAAACAAGGTTTCCCTGTCTGCCCATACACCACAAGGTGTTCTTGCATTGACCCTTTGCCGTAAATTGTTTCAAAAGATTTAATCGTCGAACCGCCGTATCTAATCGCCTCTTCCAGTATCTCGCGCATCGCAACGGTGAGGTGTTTAATCTCCGCATTAGTTAATTCTTTCGCCGGCTTTAGTGGACTAATTCCACTCTTAGCCAGTGAGTCATCGACATAGATATTTCCGAGCCCACTCACAATTTCTTGATTGAGCAGCGCCTGTTTAATCGTGCACGAACGCCCTTTTAGCTGCTCAGTAAACTTTTTAATATCAAAATCGGCAGCGATTGGTTCTTGCCCAAGTTTCGCTAATGCCGGAAAGTTAGCCAGTTCTCGATTCCACACTAAATCCATCGTTCCAAACTTACGTACATCCTGATAATGTAACTCAGTTCCATCAGTAAAAGTGAAAATTAGGTGCGTGTGCTTAGTTGCCGGTTCGGCAATTGTTGGTAAATCCTTATATAAATACTTACCTTCCATTCGCAGATGCGATACCAGTGTTATATCATCAAAAGTAAAGAGCAAATATTTTCCTTTACGATTTAGTTCTGTCAGTTTCTTACCGTTTAAGAGCAGCTTAAACTGTTCGCTATCGGTCGGTGTGCGGATAATCTGCGGGTATAATACTACAATCTCTTTGATTATCTTTCCAATTATATGATTTGACAAAGTCGTTCTCACTATCTCAACTTCGGGTAGTTCCGGCATTTATTCTCAACCTCCTAATCAGCTTCGTACCAGTTCTTGCCCTCTTTTACATCAACCTTTAGTGGTACGCTAAGCTGCATTGCGCTCTCCATTTCCTTCACAATCAGTTTGCGCATTACTTCAAGCTCACTTGGTGCCACTTCAAATATCAATTCGTCATGCACTTGTAATTTTAGACTACTCTTAAGCCCGGCATCTTGGATTGCCTGCTCAATGCTAACCATCGCAATCTTGATAATATCAGCAGCAGTCCCCTGAATCGGCGTATTAATCGCAGTTCGCTCGGCAAAACTTCGCAAATTAAAATTAGAACTGTTAATATCCGGGAGATAGCGGCGACGGTGTGCTAATGTGCTCACATACCCGTTCTTTTTAGCTGTTACAACAATTGATTGCATATACCCTTTAACCGCCGGGTAAATAGAAAAGTAGCGGTCAATAAAGTCTTGTGCTTCTTTGCGAGAAATGTTAAGATTCTGGGAAAGCCCATAATCACTGATTCCATAGACGATACCAAAGTTAACAGCCTTTGCCTGACGACGATAATTCGGCGCTACCTCATGCTCGGCAAGCCCAAAAACCTCCATCGCTGTCGAAGTGTGAATATCTTTACCTTCGAGAAACGCTTTAATCAGCGTTTCGTCATTAGCGATATGTGCAAGTACTCGCAGTTCAATCTGTGAGTAGTCTGCCGCGACAATCTTCCAACCCGCATTCGATGGAACGAAAACCTCTCTTATCTTCCTGCCCTCTTCAAGCCTAATCGGAATGTTCTGCAAGTTCGGATCCGTACTGCTCAGCCTGCCGGTAGTTGTAATCGCCTGGTTAAAGGTTGTATAGACGTGTTCAGTTATTGGGTCAACCACTCTAAGTAAGCCGTCAATATAAGTAGAATGTAGCTTTCCTAACTGCCGATACAAGAGAATTTGCGAAATGATTGGATGGTACGGCTCAAGCTTGTCTAACACCTCGACATCGGTTGAATAGCCGGTCTTAGTCTTCTTGATTACCGGAAGCTCTAAGCGTTCAAATAAAATATCGCTAAGTTGCTTCGGTGAATTAATATTAAATTCAGTTCCGGCAAGTTCATAAATATCAGCTGTTAACTGTTCAAGCTTCCGGTTAAGTTCAATGCTCATCTTCTCAAGTTGTTTAACATCAACTTTAAATCCACGTTTTTCCATAGCTGCAAGTACTTTTGCCAGTGGCAATTCGATTTCATAAAGTAAAGGCAGCATTTCATTAGCCTCAAGTTGTTTTTCAAGAACCGGAAGTAATTGTAGAATGGCTGCAGCCTGATTGCTCAAATATTTAGCAATAATCTGATGTTTCGGTTGGCTGCGTTTTGCTCCCTTCCCGAAAATCTGCTCTTCGCTATCGATATTCAGTCCAAGATAATGTCTGCCAATCGTTGCCAGCTCATCAGTGCCGGCAGCAGGATCAAGCAAATAATTACACAGCATAATATCTCCGGTCGCACCGGTAAACTCAATGCCGGCACGATATAATGCCATCTCGTCACTTTTACTGTCGAAACAATATTTAGCCGCTGTAGCATCTTTCAGATAATCCAACAGTTGCTTCCAACTTCGCGCCTCTTCGACTGTTAGATAAAGCGACTCTGTACCGTCGAAAAGACAAAGTGATAGCGCCTCTTTTTTGTGTGAATCAAGATTATCCTGATTAACCGCTAAAGCAATCAGTGTTTTATCAGTAAATAATTTTTCCCATTTCGCAAGGTCTGCATTCGGATACATATTAACCTGAACCGCAGATTTAACATCGCTTGCGTCGCTTGCATCACTTGTAGCGTTGTTAAGACCGATTCGAGCGAGCAATGACATAAAACCCATCTCCGTAAAGAAGTTAGCAACCTTCTCATCATCCAATTCACTAACTTGGTAGTAGTCAAGATCCAAATCCATCGGAACCTCGCGATTGATTGTCGCCAGCCATTTGCTCAATTGAGCAATCTCCTTGTTATTTAACAGATTTTCCTTCAATTTAGCTCCACTAATCTCATCGGCATGCTCTAAAACATTCTCTAACGTTTTATACTCCGCCAGAAGCTTTAAAGCAGTCTTTTCACCAACTCCGGGAACACCGGGGATATTATCTGAGCTGTCGCCCATTAAACCCTTTAAATCGACGATTTGAGCCGGCTCAAGGCTGTATTCTTCCGCAAGTTTTGCTTGATTGTAAATATCAACCTCAGTAATTCCTTTTCTCGTAATGTAAACAGTTGTATGACCGGAGATTAGTTGGAACAGATCTTTATCACCGCTATAAATTATCGTTTCCAGTTCATGCTGATCAGCGAACTTTGCAACTGTCCCAATGATGTCGTCAGCCTCATAACCATCTAATTCGAAATAATGCAGATCCATGCTGTCGAGCAGACTCTTAATCAACGGAAATTGCTCAGATAATTCATGCGGCGTTTTCAACCGTTTACCTTTATAATCTTCATATTTTTCATTTCTAAAGGAATATTTCCCAGCATCAAAAGCTACCATCAGATAATCCGGTTTTAGTTCACTCAGAATTTTAAGCATAATCTGCGTGAATCCATAAACAGAGTTTGTATAAATACCGCTTTTATTAGTCAAAAGCGGTAACGCATAAAAGGCCCGATTGGCCAAACTATTGCCATCAATTAGAACTAATCTTTTCATCAGTGCACCCCGATTTCTACCAAATCTATTTATTTAATCATATCATAATCGACGCTCTAAATTGTGAAAATAAATGAAAAACAGCCCTTATAAAAGGACTGTTTCTATGCATAATATTTATTCGTTGAATCGGTTTTACTCGAATGAGTTAATATCAATAAATGGTACTGCCCCTCCGGTTACATTCGGTAAGATTCCATTCCATTTTTTGATTGCAGCAATTTGTGCTTCAATCTTTCTAAGGTCAATCAGATCCTTAGAAATAACTTCTCTTTGCAATCTCAGTGCCTCTGCTTCAGCTTTGGCGCTTTCAATTGTTTGTTGAGCTTCAATCTCAATTCTTTGTAGGTCGAGTTGGGCTTTTAGAGCCTGTTGCTCAGCAATTTGCTTTTGCTCAATCGCATTGTTGAACTCAGTACTAAATCTAAATTCCGTAATATTAATTTCATCTAACACCATATAGTAGTTAGAGAATCTTGAAGAAAGTGCCTCTTTAATTTTCGCACTAACTTCAGAACGTTTAGAAATTAGTTGCTCAGCTGTAAATTGTGCAGTAACAGCCTTAACCGCCTCGCCAATCGCCGGGTCAACAATCCGATCATTGTATGAAAGACCAACATGTTTAAATAAGGTAGGAACCTCATCATTAACAAGGTGATAGTTAACTACGACATTGGTCGAAACCGTTTGCAGGTCACGAGATGCAGCGGTCTGTTCAGATTCACGCTTTTGGACACGCACCTCAACTTGGACAACATCTTGAATGATTGGAATCTTAAAGAATATTCCCTCAGGTACTGCACCGGGCTGTACCTCACCCAATTGTACAACTACGCCAACATGTCCCGGTTGTACAATTACAATCGAACTGTATGCAAGAAGTGCAATTAATAAAAGAACAACGATAAGGATAATATATTTTTTAGCGTTTTTATCAAAGCTGGGTTTCATTTTTATCACTTTTTCATCCATAATTTTTCCCCCTCAGTTTATATTTGTTAATAAAAAGAGACTCAACTCTCAATTTATTAATAGACCTTTTGTTAGCCAAAATTTATTATATCATATTAACATTGCTTGGCTATCTTTCAAAATTATTTTTTATGAGATGAACTTTATTTTTTGACAGTATTTGCTATAGTATAAATATAAACATGAAGTGGAGATAAATGATGACGAAGAGAGTATGGTTAATCCGATTATTATTGGTCGTAGCTTTCACTGCCCTTACTGCATTGATTACGCTTTTTTTTAAAGGACAATATATACTTAACTACATGAACACAAGTTTCATTATTGGCCTAATATTGCTGATGATAGCAGCGGTTGCCTACACGGTTATCTATGGTTTCTGGGATGTTTTCGCCGCCGGTTCTAAGTTACTTTTCCGTAGGCGCCATGAAGATGAGGATGAAACACATTGGAGCTTCGACAAAAAAGAGGATAAGGAGCCGATTGACCAACTGCGTGATAGCGCAAAACGCGAGTTGTTTATTTTCTTACCGTTAATCACGGGAATTACTTTGTTAATGCAGACAATCGCGATCCTATTCTTAATCTAATGTATAATATTAAAATAATACTAAATAAAAAAAGCTGTACCTTGTTAGAAGGTACAGCTTCATTTTAATCATTAATCATATAAGTGACAAGCCACGAAATGCTCAGGTTTAACCTCTTTAAATACCGGCCTTGTCTCATGGCAGATAGGCATTACTTTCGCACAACGCGGGCTAAACGGACATCCCTTAGGCGGATTAAGCGGGCTCGCTACATCCCCTTCAAGGAGAATCCGTTGCCGCTCACTTTCAACCTTTGGATCAGGAATCGGAATTGCCGATAGCAGTGCTTCTGTATATGGATGAAGAGGGTTCGTGCTCAACTCCACACTCTCAGCCAATTCAACTATTTGTCCTAAATACATAACCGCAATTCGATCACTAATATGTTTAACCATCGACAGGTCGTGCGCAATAAAAAGATAGGTGAGCCCTTTCTCTTTTTGCAAATCCTGAAGCAGGTTAACAACTTGGGCTTGAATTGAAACGTCAAGCGCAGAAATTGGCTCATCACAAACTATAAACTCCGGATCAACGGCCAGTGCTCTTGCAATACCGATTCTCTGACGTTGACCACCGCTAAACTCATGTGCAAAGCGGTTAGCATGCTCTTTGTTAAGTCCCACTGTATCAAGTAGTTCATAAATACGTTGTCTGCGCTCTTCACCTTTAGAAAGCTTGTGAATATCAATTCCTTCACCAATAATATCAGCAATTGACATACGAGGATTAAGCGACGCATATGGATCTTGAAAAATCATCTGCATTTCACGCGTAAACTTGCGTGCATCCTTTTTAGAAAGCTTGGAAATATTTACACCTTTAAATATTACTTCTCCGGCGGTCGCATCATATAATCTAATAATTGTCCTACCGGTAGTTGATTTGCCACAACCTGACTCACCAACCAGCCCGAATGTCTCACCCTTTCTAATAGCGAAGGAGACATCATCAACAGCCTTAACGACTCCTGATGAAACTTTAAAATACTTTTTTAGGTGCTTAACTTCTAAAATAATATCATTGTTATTCTGAATATTATTTGCCATCTTTAGCACCCCCAATCCTAATCGGTAAGCCATCTTTTGGAGCGAACTCATGTTGTAACCAGCATTTTACCTTATGACCATCTGTAATTTCGGTTTCTGACGGATTAATCTGTGTACAGATCTCCATCGCAAAATCACAACGCGGATAAAAAGCGCAACCTGATGGAGGTTCAATCATATCGGGCGGTGTTCCCTCAATTGATAACAAATGCGTTCCTTTCGAATCAAGACGCGGTACTGATTTGAGTAGCGCCCAAGTATATGGATGCTGTGGATTATAAAAAATGTCATCTTTTGTTCCAATCTCCACAATTTCACCTGCATACATTACGACCACTCGTTGAGCCATGTTAGCCACAACACCAAGGTCATGTGTAATCAATATAATTGAAGTATCAAGCTTCCTTTGTAATTCCTTCATCAGCTCAAGTATCTGCGCTTGAATCGTAACATCCAGCGCCGTTGTCGGCTCATCAGCAATTAAAAGTTGTGGATTACATGCAAGCGCAATTGCAATCATAGCTCGCTGGCGCATCCCACCACTAAACTCATGTGGATATTGTTTAATTCTAAGTTCAGGGTTAGGAATACCAACTAAGCGTAGCATCTCAATCGCCCGTTCCTTAGCAGCATGACTTGATAGCTTCTGGTGTTTAACTAGCCCCTCCGTGATCTGTTTGCCAATTGTCATCGTCGGATTAAGTGATGTCATTGGATCTTGGAAAATCATGCCAACTTTTGATCCGCGCACTCTTTCCATTTGCTTATTATTTAATTTTAGAAGATCAATATCTTCGAATATAATTTCACCACTTTTATATTTCGCAGGCGGAGCTGGGTTCAATTGGATAATAGCTTGCGATGTTACACTTTTGCCACTACCCGATTCGCCCACAATTGCAATCGCTTCACCTTTTAAAACATCGAACGTGATACCACGAACTGCCTGAACTTCGCCGGCATAAGTGAAGAATGAAACTTCTAAATCTCTTATACTTAATATGCTCTCTGTCATTTCATCCACCCCCTATTTCCTTAACTTCGGATCAAGGGCATCTCTTAATCCATCACCAAATACATTAAATGCGAACATCGTAACAGATATCAGTATGGCTGGAAAAACTAACCTCCACCAATATCCTGTTAACATAACAGCAACACCATCATTTATCATCGACCCCCAACTCGTATCAGGCGGTGAAACACCGATACCGATAAAACTTAGGAAAGCCTCCGCAAAGATAGCTGCCGGAATTGTCAAAGTAAGGTTAACAATAATCATGCCTGAAGTATTAGGAATCAAATGTTTGGCAAGTAAGCGAGTTGTGCTTGCACCAAGTGTTCTTGCAGCCAAAACAAATTCCATCTCTTTTAGTTGGAGGATCTGCCCTCGAACGAGTCGCGCCATTCCCACCCAGCCGGTGGCAGCGATCGCTAAGACAATTGTTAAAATACCCTGTCTATCGATTGCAACCATGATTAAGATAACAACTAATAAATAAGGTAGTGCGTATAATACGTCAACAATACGCATCATTATTTGGTCAACACGACGACTACTGTAACCGGATATACCGCCATAGATCACACCAACTACAAGGTCAATGCCGGCCGCAAAGAAACCAATAAGTAATGAAGTTCGTCCACCTTGCCAACAACGCGCCCAGATGTCACGACCAAGGTGGTCAGTCCCAAACCAATGATCAGCCGAAGGTACTAAATTCTGATCAATCAATTTAACCACTCTGTAACCATGCTCAGTCATAAATGGCCCGGCAATTGACATGAAAATCATAAAAATAATTACATATAGGCCTATCATCGATAACTTGTTTTCTCGTAATCTTCTTAAAGCATCCTTAAGTAGATTGGTGCTTGGACGACTAATTGTTTCAGCCTCTGACCGATCAACAGTATGCTTCCTAAACATTTCGCGAGTTATTTCTGCCATATCAGTCACCCCTTACCCCTATCTTAATTCGCGGATCTATTATGCTATATAAGATATCAACAATAAAGTTGGCCATAATGAGTATCGCACCAAAAAAGATTGTCGTACCCATAATAACCGGATAATCACGCTTAGTAACACTGTTAACAAAATATTTCCCAAGCCCGGGAATCGCAAAAATTTGCTCGATAACAAACGTTCCTGTTAATAACCCGGCAACGAGCGGTCCCAGTATGGTAATAACCGGCATGATTGCATTCCTAACAGTGTGATTCCAGACAACTGAAAGGTTATTTAAACCCTTAGCTTTTGCAGTTCGGATGTAATCTTGCCCGAGCACCTCAAGCATGTTAGAACGCATTAAACGCGCAATTATCGCTGTTGAGTGCAATCCTAACGCAATTGTTGGCAACACAATATGCGCTAAGGAGTCCCAGCGCGCTATCGGCAACCATTTAAGATTAACAGCGAATATTAAAATAAAAATTGGCCCCAGAACAAGGTTCGGTATTGAAACACCCAAAACCGCTATCCCCGTGGCCGTGTAATCAATTATTGTGTTTCGCTTCAAGGCGGCTATAATGCCAAGTAACAGCCCAAATAAAAGGGCAAACCCAAGTGCAGCAGACCCTAATGCTGCTGATACCGGAAAATGTTCGGCTATAATATCATTTACCGTTCTCGATTTCGAAAAATAGGAAGGACCAAGATCAAATTTAAGAAGTTTCTTAAAATAATTTAAATATTGCTCTGGTAGCGGTTTATCTAAACCATAATATTTTTCTAGGTTAGCTCGTGTAGCTTCCGGCATTTTTCCTTCTTTATTAAACGGGCTTCCCGGAGCAAAGTTCATTAGTAAAAACGTAATGGTTATGATAACCCATAATGTTACGATAAGCATAAAAACACGTTGTACAATAAACCTTAGCAAATATTAACACCCCCATAGTACATCTGCTGTTTTGTATTAGAATATGCTGCTTTCAGTCGATAACAACATAATAATAAGGATATGTATAAATATAGTCTTTACTATACCACTAAAAACAAAGAAAATACATATTAAAATTAATTTTAATGAATTTTACGATAAAAAAAATGGCGTGCAAATGCACGCCATTTCTGATAATTTACTATTATTTATTTTCTAGAAGGTTACCGTTATATTCACGGAAATCAACATCCATATCCGGAGATGCGCCCGGAGGAACATAACCGGTTGCAGGTAATTGTCCACCTTTTAGAATTTGGTCAACGATAGCTACACGATCAATTGCAAGTGAGAAAGCTTTACGAATGTTAGCATTTTTAAAGATTTCGTCTTCACAGTTGAACAGATACATGTAAGTACCTAAGATAGGTACAGATGTAGCTTCGCCTTTTTGAAGAAGTTCATAAGTTAACTCTTGAGGAGCTGTATCATCATGAATTTCGTTGTTTTTGTATAATTGGTAAGCAGTATTGTCATCATTAACCATTACCCATTTGATTGAGTTAAGTTTAACATTGTCTTTGTCCCAATATTTGTCGTTTTTAACAACAACAACTTCATCATCATGTTTCCAGCTTTGAAGTTTGAAAGGACCGTTTCCTACAAATGTAGAAGCTTCAGCAGCCCAGTTAGCGTTAGCTTTAACAACTTTTTCATTTACTGGATAGAAGCTACCAAATGCAGTAAGTTGTAAGAAATAAGGTGTAGGTGCTTCAAGATCTACTTTAAGTGTTTTAGCGTTCATAGCTTTAACACCAACTTGATCTGCAGTAGCCTCTCCATTGTTATATTTCTCACCGTTTTTCAGTACATACATTTGATAAGCATAGTCAGCAGCGGTATCTGGATTTAGAACGCGCTTCCATGCATATTCAAAGTCTTGTGCAGTTACAGGGTCGCCATTTGACCAATAAATATCATCTTTCAATGTAAATACATAAGTAAGTGCATCTTCAGATACTGTCCAAGATTCGGCCATACCTGAACCAGGTGTTACTTCACTCTCTTTATCAAGTCTTGTCAAACCTTCTTGAAGAAGACGAAGAATTTCAAAAGAAGTAGTGTCAGTAGCTGTAGCTGAGTCTAAGCTTGGTGGCTCTTGACGAGCATTTAGAATTAAATTGTTATCATATGCAGGATCAGAAATTGAAGTCCAAGTGTAATCTCTGCTTCCATCACCATGAAGGATTGCACCTTTAACATAGTCTTGTCTTACGCGTACTTCTGTATAGAAGTAAATAGGTGCAGTACCGGCTTCGTCTAGAAGAATTTTTTCTGCTTTAGATAGGTACTCTAAACGTTTTTCTTGGTCACCGGTTGCCTTAGCTTGGTTAATTAACGAATCATATTCGGCATTACTGTAGCTACCATCATTATTACCACCGCCGGTAATAAAGAAATCAAGGAATGTCATCGGATCCATAAAGTCTCCTAACCAACCAAGACGTCCAATTTGGAAACTACCTTCAGATAATGTGTCTAGGTATGCGCCCCACTCCATATTATTAAGTTGAACGTCAACACCTAACTCTTCTTGCCACATAGCTTGAACTGCTTCAGCAATTTTTTGGTGAGCATCGTTCGTGTTGTAGCTAAGCTTTACTGTAGGCAACTTTTCAAGTCCTAATTCTTTAAGACCTGCTTTTAGTGCTTGAACAGCTGCTGAGTCTTTATCGGTTGGAGCTGGGTCTTTCTTAGTACAACCAATAAGACCTAAGCTAACTACCAGCACTATTGCAAGCATAAGAATTAGCAATTTACGAGTTGTTTTCATAAATAAATACCCCCTTAGTATTTTTATTTTTATAATTAAGTTGCAAAGCAACTATTATAAACCTATCGCTCATATCTATACTAAATTATGATAACATATTTATCCGGCTTTGGCTATATAAATTCCATATTTATACATTATAATTATTTGATTATTCTTGAAATTTACTGACCTCAAGCGAAAATAAATCCTCACCGAAGCTATCATTAGCTACAATTAGGAATAAATCTTTAACTTCCAGTCGTAGAACCGCCTCCGCACCAAGTTCCGGATAAGCAATAGTCTCCGCTTTGATAATACTCTTTGAGATAAGTGCTGCCGCTCCGCCTATAGCAACGAAGTAAACTGCGCCATGCCTCGCTATCGCCTGACGTACTTCCTTACTACGTTCACCCTTGCCAATCATTCCGCGAAGTCCGTGTTCGAGCAAAGTTGGTGTATACGGATCCATCCGAGAACTAGTCGTAGGCCCCGCTGATCCGATAACCGCACCGGGTTTCGCAGGACTTGGCCCCATGTAATAGATAATCTGATTATGTAAATCAAACGGCAACTCTTGCCCGGCAATTATCTGTTCAATCAGCCGTTTATGTGCAGTGTCGCGTGCAACATAAACAGTGCCTGACAGATATACCTCATCACCGACATGCAGTTTTTTAACAGTTGACACATCTAATGGCGTATTAATCCGATGAACTGTCATTTCTTTCTCCTTCAGTCGAAATCGTACTATTTCAACAAATCTCTAATATTATATGCACACCTGTTCTAAAGTATTATTTCCTGATGCCTGGTTGCGTGACATCCAATATTGATTACAACCGGCAAGGTCGCAATATGTGTTGGAAATATCTCAATATTTACTGCAAGCGCAGTAATCCTACCACCCAAACCTTGTGGTCCGATACCGCTTTTATTGATTAGCTTTAGCAGGTCTTCTTCAAGTGCGGCAATATCCGGCAGCGGATTACGCTCTCCTATAGTCCGTAAAAGCGACTCCTTGGCAAGAAGGGCAGCCTTTTCCATAGTGCCGCCAATACCAACACCGACAATAATCGGCGGACAAGGTCTGCCACCCGCAGCTACAACCGATTCATACACAAAATTTTTTACGCCCTCTACACCATCAGCCGGCGTTAACATGCGACTAAAGGACATATTCTCGCTACCACCGCCCTTCGCCATAAAGCGCAAGCGAAGACGCTCACCGGGAACGATTCTGTAATGAATAATCGCCGGAGTGTTGTCACCGGTGTTCGTGCGATTAAACGGATGTTCTACGATCGATTTGCGCAGGTAGCCTTCACGATAACCACGGCTAACACCCACATTAATAGCTGACTCAATGTCTCCGCCCACAATGCGAAGATCCTGACCCAGCTCAACAAAAAAAACAGCAAATCCTGTATCTTGGCAGATTGGCACATCTTCGTTTCGGGCAATCTCCTGATTCTCTATTAACTGTTTAATAATTTCCTGACCAATTGTCGACTCTTCCATCTTCTCGGCAGCAAGAAGAGCATTAAGCAAATCGCTGTTCAAATCGTAATTCGCTCGCTTCACAAGATCTGAGACAGCAATCAAGATTTCATTCGCATTTAGCTCACGCATCTAATCAGCCTCCATACTCTGCTTTCTCAGCACATCCACTACATATTATTAATTAATTCATCCGCGAATTCTGAACACTTAAGTTCAATCGCGTCATCCATCATGCGAGCAAAGTCGTAGGTAACCTTGCGGCTCTGAATCGTTTTTTCCATTGCCTCAATAATCTTGTCAGCTGCCTTATCCCAGCCGATGTAACGCAACATCATCTCACCCGATAGGATAACTGAAGATGGGTTAACCTTATCAAGACCGGCATACTTCGGAGCCGTTCCATGTGTCGCCTCAAAAATTGCTACCCCACTCTCATAGTTAATATTAGCTCCCGGCGCAATACCGATACCGCCAACTTGGGCTGCCAGAGCGTCAGAAATGTAGTCGCCATTTAAGTTAGGCGTTGCTATAACATCGTATTCTTTGGGGCGCGTTAAAATCTGTTGCAAAAATGCATCTGCGATCATATCCTTAACAAGGATTTTCCCCGCCGCAAGTTGAGCTGCTTGTTCAGCATTAGCTGCGTCAACTCCGCTTGTTTCAGCGATTCGATCATATTGATTCCAAGTAAAAACATAGTCGCCATACTCTCGTTCCAGCAGATCGTAACCCCAACTTTTAAACGCACCCTCAGTATATTTCATGATATTTCCTTTATGGACAAGCGTTAAAGTTGCACTCTTATGCTTGATTGCATGCTCAATTGCCGCACGAACTAGTCGCTCAGTTCCCTCAATCGAAATCGGTTTAATACCAATCGATGAAGTTTCGGGAAAACGGATTTTTGTGACTCCAAGTTCCTCTTGAAGAAACTTGATAATTTTTTTTGCGCCATCTGAATTGGCTTCCCACTCAATACCCGCATAAATATCTTCGGTATTTTCGCGGTAGATAACCATATCAACATTCTCCGGATTATTTACCGGTGACGGAACTCCGGTGAACCAGCGAACCGGTCTTACGCAGGCATAAAGGTCAAGTTCCTGTCTCAATGTAACATTAAGTGAACGAAAGCCACCGCCTATCGGCGTTGTCAGCGGTCCTTTAATACTTACCAAATATTCTTTAAGCGCAGTTAATGTGTCCGCAGGCAGCCACTCGCCCCATTTGGCAAACGCCTTTTCACCTGTATAAACCTCGTACCAGGCGATTTTCTTCGCCCCTTTATAAGCACCGGTAACAGCTGCATCGATTACTCGACTCGCGGCAGCCCAGATATCAGGGCCGGTACCGTCTCCTTCAATAAACGGGATAATCGGGTTGTCGGGAACTTGAAGTTTCCCGTTTTCAATTGTAATTTTGGCGCCACTCGTGGGCAGTTCGTATTTTTCAAAAATGCTCATCAAAATCCTCCTATGCTCTTTATCGATTAGAAATCGGTATATATTTACGATCTTCCGGTCCACTATACTTGGCGCGCGGTCTGATCAACCGATTATTTTCATATTGTTCCATAATATGTGCCGTCCAACCGGACATCCTACTGATAATAAAAATCGGAGTAAATAAATCCTTGGAAATACCCAGATAGTTATAGAGTGTTGCCGAATAAAAATCAACATTGGGTAATAATTTTTTCTGTTCATATACATAGTCTGCAATTTCACAGGAAAGATTAAAATAGCTCATATCCCCTTTTAAATCCGCAATTTGCCGGGTGATTTCCTTCAAATGTATAGTACGCGGGTCACCATGCTTGTAAACCTTATGACCTATTCCCATGATTTTTTCGCCTTGAGCTAATTTATTGTCAATATATTCCTTAATCCTCGAACGATCACCAATTTCTTCAAGCATCATCATTACCTGCTCATTGGCACCGCCATGTAAACTTCCTTTTAACGCACCCATCGCTGAAATTACACCGGAGTGCATATCAGACAATGTTGACACAGTTACACGCGCCGAAAATGTGGAAGCATTAAACTCATGATCAGCGTGGAGTATTAGCGCCTGATCAAATGCTCGCTCAGCAAGCTCATCCGGCTTTTCGCCGGTCAACATATATAGAAAGTTTGCCGCATAACTTAATTTCGGATTAGCCTTAACCGGCTCTAAATTATTACGCACTCTGAATAACGTCGCAACAATCGGAGCAATCTGCGCCATTAGAAAAGTTGCCTTTTTCAAGTTAGCAGCATGCGAGAAATCCTTAACTTCAGTATTATATAAAGCCGAAATCGAAATAATTACACGCATCACATCGATAAAATCTGCATTCTTCGGCAACAATTTCATCACGGTAATTATATTATCTGAAAGATTGCTGTCTTTTTTAAGTTCTTTTTTGAATTCCATGTATTCATCAATATTTGGCAATTCTCCATACCATAACAGATAGATAATTTCTTCAAATTCAGCATTATGAACAAGGTCATCAACGCGATAACCGCGATATCTTATCATCTCATCATCAATATAGGTAATCGCTGATTTGGCAGCAATAATCCCGTCTAAACCTTTAGTTTCCTCCATAATCAGTCTCCCCTCATCTTCTTATTTGTTAAGATGCATTTCATCATCCAGCAGTCACTTAATTTTAATATATTTAATCATTCTTGTGAATAACTATTCATTCTGTTCTTCCCAGTTTTCGTCGTCCGTATAGCTACTATCAGCCAATTTCTTTAATTCAATCTTATTTACCAGTACAAAACGGTCACGTTCAACCTGAATCAAATTTTCATCGGACATCCGTCGCAGATAACGGCAAACTACCTCTTTAGTTGACCCAATCGACGAGGCTATTTCGTCTAACGTCAAGTTTCGCGGAATGCAACTTTCGCCGGCTTTAACAAACTCCCCTGCTAAGAGTCGCGCCAAGCGATTGCTAACCGGGCTCGAAGAAAACTCCTCTACGATCTGCATCGCCTCGAGTGAACGATTACTAAGCTGGCAGCAGATCTTCCAGAGTACATCTTCATTGTTCTTGATAATTGGTAGAATATCCCGCTGGTGCCAGCGATAAATTACTGAAGGTCGGAAAACCGCCAGAGTAGATGGGGTCGGATTATCCGCGAATAATGCATGTCCCAAGAATACGTCACCAACATTAAAACGCTTCATTGTAACACTTCTACCTGTTACCAGATCTTTAATCGCATAAATTAGGCCTTCAGTCAGAATGAATACATAAGGAAAATTATCACCGCTTAGATGAATATATTCCCCTCGTTCAAACTCAACCCTTTCCGCGCGCGAAATTAACTGCTCACGTTCAGCAGAAGTAAAAGTAGACAATAGACTCTGTTTTTCCATAAACGTTTTTAGTTCGGACATACGCAATGTACCACCCTTCATCCGTTATGCGAGTCGATAATAAGTGTCGCATACTATTATATGCGATTATTACGCTTTATTAAAGAATGATTATTTTTTTTGCGATTTATTAACCTGAGTTAATTGTTCACTTTTGTTTATCTGCTACAGTTAGTATATGAAATCATATATTTATTAGGAGGGTTTTAAAAATGGATCTAAAGCTTTCAAAACAAACCAGAATTACGGTATTAGCAGTAGTTCTAATTGCTGCAATCCTAATGATTGCAGTGCTTCCTTTTACTGTTCCGGCTGCACTTGATTTAATTCAAGTAGAACAAGCTAAAAGGATCGACAAGTTCTATGCAACAGGTGACCCTAACGCTTCTCTAATCAGCACGACTCGAGAACTTGTAGGATTTTTCTTCCCACTATGGACTTCACTCACTATGTTTGCAGGTATGGTATTGCTTGTAATCGCTAAAGCTTTCTACAGTGGTGCAAAATGGGCGAGAGCGTTAACGCTGCTCTGTTTATCCGTCCCATCTGCGGGTGGAGCTTACATGACGGTGCCTTATCTAAACTTCGCAAAAGTAGGTATTCCTAACGGTGTATGGTTCGTTGCTGTTGGCTTGATCGCCTACTTTACAGTAGTTTTTGCGACAAGCGCAACAATGAAACAAAAACTAATCGATGCTTGGGTATTCTTAATTCTCGGAGTTACAGCTGCAGAAGCATTCTCCAATGGTCACGCTGCTTGCCGTATCGTTGACGGCCACTTTGCTAGACCTCACTACGCTGAAGGTATCTTCATTCTATTCCCAACAATGGCAATCGGTTGGATAGCAACAGTATTATTATTCTTGGCAATTTACTTTGTTGCTCGTCGCCATCTTGTTGGTTGGTACCTTGCAATGATGAGCGGTTTAGGAGTTATGATAATGGGCTTCGTTACACAAACTGTTAGAACAGCAACTTATGACTATCTATATCAAGGTCTAATGGGATTAGCTATTATCGTCACCTTTATGATTCCTGTTATTAAGGCAAGAATGCTGGAAAAAGAATAGTATCTTAAGCAACAAAAACCCGGTAAGAGAAACACTTACCGGGTTTTTTTATTATGAATATATAATTGCTTAACTCCAACTACGTTTTGTTACCGTTTCACCATCGGCTAACTTCTCAAGTTCAATCTTATTAATAAGTATAAATTTAGTGCGGTCAACTTGTATAAGATTTTCATCAGAGAGACGATAAAGTAAACGGCAGACAACCTCACGCGTTGTGCCAATTTTGGCAGCCATCTCATCTAATGTCATGTTTCGTGGAATGTGATTTCTATCCACCTTATCAAACTGATCAACCAACAGACGAGCTAATCGATTAACTACCGGATTAAATACAATTTCCTCCATCGCCATATTAGCTTCAATTGTTCTCTGGCTAAGTTGAACGCACAAATCCCAAAGGGCGCCTTTGCTCTCCTTGATTATTGGCAAGATATCATCTTTGTGCCATTGGTATGCTATCGTTGGTTTAAAAGCCACAAGCGTTGAGGGTGTCGGGTTATCGCGAAACAGCGCATGCCCCCAAAAAGCGTCGCCCTCACCAAAAGATTTTAGAGTGAAATTCCTGCCCTCGATTGAATCCTTATTGGCATTAATTAAACCCTTGGCAATAATTATTACATACGGATATCGGTTACCCGTTAAACTTACAGTATCTCCTTTTTCCCAATTAACCTTAACAGCTTTTTCCAGTAACTTGTCTCTTTCTTCCTTAGAAAATTGGCGAAAAATCAACTTGTCAGCAATTAAATCTTCTAATTCCTGCAGATGATGCAATTGATTCACCTCTTCTTTTGTCTTTTTGCCCTACAATAAATCACCTCGTGCACCTATTATAACTTAAACCGTAACAATGTAAATAATAAGACGATTATAAACGGTTAGCTATTGAACAATTGAAGCATTTTCCCATGATACTCCGGTATTTCTTTATCAAGTCTTCTCGGTTTAAAGTTACGATCAATAAACACATGTTTGGTTTCGCCTGTAGCCAACAATTGATTGTCAGCTTCTCGAATGACCTCATACACAAAATTCATTCTAAGATTTGTATAACGCGAAATTTTAACCTTAATTAATAATACATCATCACACTTTGCGGGGACTCGGTATTGACAATTTACATCAATGACCGGCATTAATAAACCGGAATCCTCCATATCCTGAAAACTAATATTCACACTGCGAATCAGCTCGGTACGTGCAATATCAAACCACACAAAATAGTTCGAATGATAAACAACACCCATCTGATCAGTCTCTTTATAACGAACCCGTAGGCTCGTTGTAAACCAATTACTCATCGCCTCTTCCTCCTCTTGCCACGCCGGTTCTGATTGCCGCCTCAGCAACCGCTGACGATACTGCTTGCACAACCAGCTGATTAAACGGATTGGGAATAATATAGTTTTCATTCAATTCGGTGTCTGTAATTAAACCGGCTATTGCCTTAGCTGCCGCCAACTTCATCGCTTCGTTTATATCGCTTGCCCGTACATCCAACGCTCCCCGAAATATCCCCGGAAAAGCGAGAACATTATTTACTTGATTCGGGTAGTCAGATCTACCGGTCGCGATTACACGCGCACCTGCTTTTTTCGCTACATCAGGCAATATTTCAGGTTCCGGATTTGCCAGCGCAAAGATAATTGACTCACTTGCCATAGTTGCGATCATATCCGCGGTCAAAGCACCCGCAACCGATACACCGATAAAAACATCAGCTCCACTCAAGGCATCCGCCAAAGACCCTGTTAGACGCTCCCGATTAGTCATTTCAGCAAGTTCAGCTTTGGTAGGGGACATACCGTTTGGGCGCCCTTGATAAATAATACCATGAGAATCGCACATGATGACATCAGATACACCATAGTTAATTAGGAGCTTAATAATCGCTGTACCGGATGCACCGGCACCACTGGTTACCACGCGAATCTGACTAAAGTCTTTGCCGATAAGTTTTAGGGCATTGATCAATCCGGCCAGAACCACAATCGCTGTCCCATGCTGGTCATCATGAAAAACAGGAATATTTAGTTCTTGTTTTAGTCGCCTCTCAATCTCAAAGCAAGTTGGTGCAGCTATATCTTCAAGATTAATTCCACCAAAACTTGTCTCGATTAACTTCACTGTTCGGACTATCTCATCAATATCGTTGCTATCAATGCAGACGGGATAAGCATCAACATTGGCAAATTCTTTGAAAAGTACCGCCTTGCCCTCCATTACCGGCAGGGAAGCCGCCGCCCCTATATTGCCAAGTCCGAGAACAGCCGAGCCATTCGTCACAACCGCCACCATATTGCCTTTCGCAGTATAATCATAGATTTGTTCCGGATTATCGACAATTTCCAGACATGGCGCAGCCACTCCCGGCGAATATGCGAGGCTAAGGTCCTTTGCGTCGTTTAGTTTTACTTTGCTTTTTATCTCAAGTTTGCCACGCTTGACCTTGTGCATTTCAAGTGACTCTTCGTATATTTTATCCACTATTTCATCCCCGTTTATCATAAATTTTAGATTTGTCATGATTTTAGTTATTGCGGGCAACCAATTCATCCAGTGTCACCAGCTTATTAACAATAATTTTCGTTATCTCCTCGTTGTGGCTCACTCTACCCTGAATCAAGATGCCTTGATCAATCTCGAGCTGTTCTTTATAACGGCGAAACGACTCGGGAAAGAAAATCAACTCTATTTCATCGCCGATAATCTCCAAACGGACGAATGCCATCTGCTCTTTTCTTCTGGTAAGAATCTGTTTAATATCCGTTACCATTCCTCCAAGGGTTACCAGCGTTTCTTCGGAAAGTTGCGCCAGTTCGTCGAAATTATGTGTTGTGTAACGCTCAATCATCTCTTTGTATGAAGAAAGTGGATGTCCGGAAAGATAAAGCCCCAAGACCTCTTTTTCCTTCTTCAGCAAGTCAAGAAATGCATACTCTCTCACTTCGATCCAAGCAAATTCATTATTAACCTCATTAGTAAAATCCTCAAATAAATAGATCTGTAAGTCTTCTTCAAGTTTCCGTTTTTGGTTAATTCTATCAAGCAAATCATCAAGATTGCCCATTAACTTCGCACGATGGACACCAAACGAATCGAATGCACCGCTCAAAATCAACGATTCCATTACCTTTCGCGTACACAGTTTCGAATCAGACTTCATGCAGAAATCAAGAACGGTTGTGCAGTCACGCGTGTCTTCCTTTTGCGCAAGAATCGCTTCAATCACATTCTCACCAATGTTTTTTATAGCAGCAAAGCCGATGCGGATACTGCCTTCCTCAATTGAAAATGATGCCTTACTCTTCTTCACATCCGGCGATAATATTCTAATACCCTTGCGACGTGCTTCCTCAATATACTCAACAACCTTGCTCGGATTGCCCATTGATTCTGAAATTAGGGCAGTCAGAAACTCAACCGGATAATTTGCCTTCAGATATGCAGTCTGATAAGCAATAACGCTATAAGCAACCGCATGCGAACGGTTAAAGCCGTAATTGGCAAAACGCACAATCATGTCGTACACGTCGTTCGCGACAACCTGATCATAACCTTTTCTTTGTGCGCCCACCACAAAGTGTTCGCGCTCCTTCTCGAGTATTGTGCGGTCTTTTTTGCTGACCGCTCTCCGCAAGAGATCCGCTTCGCCCAGACTAAAACCTGCCATCGTTGATGCAATTTGCATGATCTGTTCTTGATATACAATGATACCGTAGGTATCAGCAAGAATCGTCTGTAAATTTGGATGCGGATACTCGATTACCTTTTTGCCGTGCTTAGCGGCGATAAAATCCGGTATGAAATCCATTGGTCCCGGCCGATAAAGTGCCACTACCGCAACAATATCCTCAAATGTTGACGGTTTAAGTTCTCGTAGCACTTTATTTATTCCCGCAGATTCGAGTTGGAACACGCCCTTGGTATCACCATTAGAGAGCAATTGGTAAGTGGCTGGGTCATTTTCCGGAAGCGCGTCTAATTGCAATTTAATACCTGTCGTTTCTTCAACAAGCGTCGCCGCCTTTTCGATAATCGTCAGATTCCGCAGACCAAGGAAGTCCATCTTGAGCAGACCAATCTCTTCTAAAACACCCATTGGGTATTGTGAAAGCGAAAGATTCTCTATACCTTTCTGTAGTGGAGCATACTCCGTTAATTCCTTGTCAGAAATTATTACACCGGCTGCATGAGTTGAGTGATGACGCGGCATCCCTTCAATTTTCATCGCAATGTCAATCAATTGTCGCAATTTCGTATCGCCATTATAAGCATCCTGTAGTTCCTTAACATCAGCAAGCGCTCGTTCCAGTGTAATTCCGACCTGGAGCGGCACTGCCTTGGCAATGCGGTCAACCTGGTTATACTGGATGCCCATTACTCGTCCAACATCACGGATAGCTGCCTTAGCAGCAAAAGTTCCAAAAGTAATAATCTGCGCAACATGGTCGACGCCATACTTACTTGAAACATATTGGATAACCTCATCACGCCGTTCATAGTTAAAATCAATATCAATATCAGGCATATTGATTCGTTCCGGGTTAAGGAATCGTTCGAACAGCAAACCGTACTTAATCGGATCAACGTCGGTAATACCTAAACAGTAGGCGATTATACTGCCTGCTGCTGAGCCCCGGCCCGGACCGGTCATAATGCCCTCTTTGTGGGCATATTTCATGAAATCCCAGACAATTAGAAAATAATCGGCAAATCCCATGTTTTCAATTACCGATAATTCATAATTCAGCCGGTCGAGCTGTTCGGCTGTGGGTTCTATGTATCTTTTCTCTGCGCCCTTCGTTGCCAAAGCACGCAAATAGTCGATGGCGGTTACCCCGCTTGGTAGCGGATAGCTTGGTAGGAGCGACTGGCCAAGATCGATGGTGAGGTTACACCGGTCGGCGATCACAGCTGTATTGGCGATGGCATCAGGTCGGTGCGCGAATCTCTTTTGCATGTGGTCTTTGGATGTGAGGAAAAATTGATCTGTCGCAAACTGCATTCGATCAGGGTCGTCAATCGTTGTCCCGGTGCCAATAGTAATTAATACATCTTGAATTAATGAATCTCCCTGTTCAATATAGTGAACATCATTAGTTGCGACAAGCGGGATTCCGGTTTCTTCACTCAGTCGGATAATTTGCGGCATAATGCGTGCCTCTTCTTCAAGACCATGGTCTTGCATCTCCAAAAAGTAGTTATCCCGTCCAAAAATCTCGCGGTATTCGAGTGCAGCTGTCCTCGCAGAATCATAATCATCGGCTAACAGGTAATCATTAACCTCACCCGATAAACAAGCACTTAACGCGATTAGCCCGTCGCTATACTTGACAAGGGTTTCTTTATCAACACGAGGACGATAATAGAAACCCTCCAGATGTCCAACCGAAACAATCTTCATCAAATTCCGATAACCCTGTTCGTTGGTTGCTAAAAGCACAAGATGATATGTCTTCATCTCCTGACGCGAAACGCGTTCGCGGCGGTCGCCCGGAGTCACATATATCTCACAGCCGATGATTGGTTTGATTCCCTGCTTTCGGCACTCCTGGTAAAAGGGAATAGTACCATACATGCTGCCATGATCAGTTATGGCAAGCGAATTCATGCCTAATTCTTTTGCTTTCGCAACAAGATTAGTGATTCTCGCAGCACCGTCAAGCAGACTGTATTCCGTATGAACATGTAGGTGGGTAAATCCAGACATTTACATTCTTCCTTCAAATTTAAATTAAACTGTAAAAATAGTATTGGTCGACAAAATCTCAGCATGCAGTCCTCTTTTAGTCAGTTCCTCAACAAACACTGTCGGATCCTGCATGATCAGCGGAAATGTATTATAATGAATCGGAATTGTACATTTCGCTTTGATGAGAACTGCTGCAATTAATGCATCTTCAATCCCCATTGTAAAATTATCACCAATTGGTAGAAGTGCAACATCAATCGACTCCTTTTCCAAAAGTCGCATATCACTGTAAAGTGCGGTATCACCTGCGTGATAGATTTTTTTGCCATCCATTTCAATTAAAACTCCGCTCGCAACACCTGTATAGATAATTTCTCTGGTAAAGCTGTTGATAATCGAGGAACCGTGTATTGCCGGCAGCACCTTCAACCTCCCAAAAGGGAACTGCCAACTACCGCCGATGTGCATAGCATGAGTGCTTAGGTTCTCCCAGCTCAGGTGCATGGCCAACTCATAGGGTGCGATCACCAACGCATTATTAGTGCGCGCTATCTCAAGCGTATCTCCCAGATGGTCGCCATGACCGTGGGTAACATAAATATACTCGCTCGTAATATCAGCGGGCTTAGCCTTGGTATGTGGATTTTCAGTAATATACGGGTCAATAATTATTGAGCCTTTTTCGCCAATTAACTCAACGCAGCTATGACCATAATATTTAATATCCATAATCTTTTACCTTCCTGATTTCTATTCTTCGTCTGCAGGTCCTCTCGGTGCCAGTTCTTTAATCGGATCGTTAATAATCTTGTATAGGTCCGTAATTAAAACCCCAAATGCATATTCTGCCTCAAATAATTGTTTAATCTCAGGGTCTTCGAGTAGGGATTCGTACTCAGCCTTAATTGCTTGTACCTCAGTTTCCGGTATCTCTTCACCAGAATCATTCCTCGCATATAACTCATATTGTTTAATTTGATAGTTACGAATCTTCTCGAATCTTTCTCCATCATTATTAATCTTAGTAGATAGCTCTTTTAATTTAATATAGCTTTCTTCTTTAACCAGCGCTGCAACAAAATCATGTGCCTTATCATAAATATTAGCCATTTAAATACCTCCTAAAGATGTGTTTCTATTTATTATACCTTAATTAGGACAAATAAAAAAATAGAGAAAAAAAGATAGAAGAGTTTAATCTTCTATCTCTATCTATCTTGCCACTCGTGAGCAGCCAGGGTCAATATATCTGGTGGTTCTTTATAGAATCTATAATCTGCCTTTCCGGCATTTAATGTTACAATAACCGTCGGCGCTGTAATCATAAGTACCAGATTGAACTCTGGTCTGCTAAGCTCGTAAGGATATTCCGTATTCAAGTCATCATAATAATCGATCATATATGAAATCTGTTCTTTCCAATGACTGTATAGTGTAGGTTGCAAGTTAGAATCAAGTCTCATATTTTCTCGAACAACACTATTGGCGGAAAGGTTGCCCGCAGTCTGATTAAACACAAGATATCCTTCCTTATAATAATTAGGAATAATATATTGAGCTGCCGCCGCTGCTGCCTCTTCAGCTACATATTTTAATAGTTGTAGCTGCTCTTGGTGCCGATTATAGTCAGACTGAAAAATAGTAAAAAACATAAATAGGATAAATAAAGCAATACCGATTATATATGATTTCATTTTGCCAACAACTCACTGGGTACCTCTCCCTGAATAATATACTCATAACGATTATCTTGGTCGCTAATTCCGTAGAATATATTAGCAGCTATTACCTTATCTATTGGAATGCCCACTTCGAAAAAAATCATTTCCCGTTCATCAAAAATGTCTAAACGATATTTAGGAGTAGTAGTAACATTAATCCTGATTCTTTCCGGCTCTATTTTTAATTTAGTAATCAATTGTGTCCGTAGTTCATCAATGTTTGTCTGCTTAAAATAACCATCAGTTCTAGCTTTCTGTGCCGCATTATAAACAATATTATTTGCTGTTTGAATCTTATAGTGATTAATTTGATTAATAGACCACTGCAAGGGGAAAAAGATTAATATTAAAAACACAGCAAAACCAACTATATATTCCTTCATAAAACGCCCTCTTTAGTCTATAGCATTTACATTCGAAATTTCTGTCAGCATAGTTTCAGCAAGTGTATTTGCGCCATCACGAAGACTACCGTTATCTCCCAAGATCAATGTATTGGCAATAAAAACTCCTAATAAAACCAGTGCTATTGTTACAATCAACTGTTTCATTAATTTCACCTCTCATCTAATTAATATAATGTTGTATATTATTTATCGCTTCGAGATAGTAGACAATGACAACAAAGTTCAACATAATAACTACACTTGTAGCTATTACTATAAAATATACTAAGTTGCTCCTATGCTCATTAGCGATTATTTTGTTAGTTTCACGCTCCTTTCTAATAATCTGTAAGAGCAAATCAATCTGTACTAACAATTCACTCGTTGTAAGCACATCAAGCTTAAGTACTATTAATGCAAGTTCTTGGGCAATATGCGTGTTAACTGACTCACTAAAAAATCTTGCGGCTTCATCTATCTTTCCTAAATTCCATAGTCTGATCACTTTGGCTATAACTTGCTTTGTTTTATCGGCTGATTCATATAAAGAATTTAAAATATAATCCGAGCTATATTCCTTATATTCGCTTGTAACCGCAAGATTTTTTAGATGTAAAATTAAACGATAGAGTTCAAAATCAAGCTCTCTTTTTAAAATCCCTTCATAAAATTGCAACAGATAAGAATAAATAGTTTTTTGACCTAGTACAGTAGTACGTGGAAAGAAGATGAAGTAAATTACTAAAAGAATGATAAAGGTTGTTTTTATCGAAGTAATGTGGATTAATACAAAGCTTGTAAGTCCTAAAACTATTATTGCTATTAATATAAATCTATGCAGTAGCTTATAGTAAATAGTAAATTTATGAACTCTGTCTAAATAAAAGCCCGACTCGACTTCATTATTATTCAAAAAATCATTATATCTTTGGCGGAGAATTGTAATGCTGCGCTCTACATAGCCTTTCTTCGTTTTAGCTCTTCTATACATAAGAAATACAGAAAATAATGAAAAAAGCGTAATAAAAAGCAAATATGGAATTGAACTATTAAATACAAACAATTAAAAATCTCTCTTTCTTTGCTTAAATATTAAATAAATAGTAGTGTTAATCACCATAAGCAACAGTATCAATGAAAAAAACTTAAATCCGACCGGATTATAGAACTGATAATTAATAAATTTCGAAAAATCAAATCCTATAATTGCAATCATTGCATAGATGCTTAACAAATAAACTGATGGAGTCACATATTTGATCATAAATAAAGCCTCACTATTCATCTGGCGATCCTTCTCATATATACTTTTCATAATTTTTGATTCTTCCAAAATATCTTCTAATGCTTGATAAATATTCTCCCCATAAAGAAAACTTTTCTTAAGGTTATCAGCTAAAAGGCCGGACCAGTTTGTTTTATATACGAAATTAAATTGATTTACTGCAATAATAATCTCCGCATCTGAGGTCGCCTGTTTAACTGCAATACTTAACTTAATTAAAGCTGCTTTTGTATAAGGTGCTGCATCTAATCTTATAATTGCTTGATCTATCGCTTCATACATATTAAAGTGATTAATTCTATATTGACTAATCAATTCAACCAAAAGTTCTTCAATCTCCCCGCTTCCTGCTCTCCTCATTCGGTGTAACCTAATAAATAAAAATAAATAAGGGAGCGTTCCCAGAGCAAGGGAAAAAATTATGATAAAAATTAGACCATGAAAAAACTTGCTCAATATTAGTGTAGTCAAGATTGTAATCATTAAAGACCCTACCAATAATAGATATAAATACTTTTTCTTTTTGTTTTCAAAGGCCGTTTCGAATAACATAAGCAAACTACTATAATACTTATTCTTTGTAATTCGGGAACTTACACTCTTTATTTTTCTGTACCGCTTAAAAATATTCATTCTTATCAAGAGTTGACGCCGGAATGGCTCTATGGCTAATTTAAAGCCTATTAGCAACATAATTGTTAAAATTATATATATAATTAAATCTACATATTCTTGCATAAACAATAACCTCTACAACTTGTTATAAAGTGGTTTTTTTATTCCTTCTCCACTCATTGGTTTTTTACCCGCTAATTTACTTAGCTCTTTTCGAAAAACTTCCAAAGCCTCGCTCTCTTCCTGCATGGCAATCTCAATTTTGTCCTGTCCTATATCGTATCTATAAGTCCAATCATCTGTTAAATAATCGTATTTAACTATCTGGTGAACAGTAATATTCATATCTTGCGGATTATATCTGAGTTCATAAACACCTTTTAGTCTCTTATTTGATTTGTTTTCTAGTTGAACAAATTCATATAAATAGTGATAACCTTTTGCAATTTTAACCATCATCGACTGCAAATCACCACCATATTTTGAAATAATCTCATTAGCGGCATCATATACAAAATCGATTGCATCGGTTGAATGAAAAGTGCTCTTCACTCGTCGAGTTCCTTTTATAGTTATTTTTACTGCTAAATCTAGGGCAACTGCATCACGCGCCTCGGCCAAAATAAAATAATCAGCGTCTGATCTCATTAGTGACTTTGTAATCTTACTTAAGTTTTCATCATCGGCAATGATTTGAATAATCGGTGCTTTAGGCATTATCAAATGCAACGGTATTTCCGGATCTGTCTCAATCATTACCCCCTCTAAAGTAGGATCCTCATAGCTTTGCCATGTTTCAAGAAAAGTTGTTTTGCCACTCCTTACCGGACCAATGAAATTTACATTGTATCCGATTTTAATTTTTGCTTTGAGTAATGGGATTATCTCCGCAGGAATAGTTCCTCTCCTGGCCTGCTCTTCAAAGGTCAGCTGCTCTATAATGTATTTTCTAAAGATTATGGTCGGCTCTTTAGCATCATCAAAAATAGTAATACGCGTTCCATCTAACATATAAACTTCCGCATACTTATGGCTTAGATGAATTTCCGGATTGCGTAATAACAAAGCTTTGCGTAATTGCTTTAAACGATCTGAACTAATATTTTGTTCTTGTAATTGCATCTTCCCGTTAATCAAAAAGAATATTTTTTCTCCAATAATTTTTGCTGAACTACTTTCTTTTATACTTTTCCAAGGAGCAATACCGGCTAGTCCCCAATTTTCATGAAAGATTGCTGAGGTAAGGCTGTCATACCAGGCAGGATACCAAGATTCCTTCAAATTATTTTCTTTTAGATATTCTTCAATTCTTGAAATAAAATAATTCATCTCTTCTTCATATCCCATGATAGCTCTTTTCTGATAATGCAATAGTTGCTCTGAAGTAGTAGTGTCACTGATTTGTTTAATTTTCCAACCGTCCAAAAAATTTCGACTTATTCTCTCACACAATTCCTTAAACACTCGAATTTGTTTTTCCTGGCTGATTGATTCTCCTGAATCTATACAAGTAGTACCTAATTCTTCTAAATAGGTATTTAGAAAAAATCTTTTCTCAGACATTACATACCCCCAAGGCTATTGATCGCTCGCCGAATAATATTATCTCTTGTCTCAGTCTGATATACTATTTGGTTTTGCAGAGAAATAATCTTACACAGATAATCAATCTGATTATTATAACTTCGTAAACCATAATGTAATAGCGTCTGTTCCTCTATCTCTGCCTTCCAACCGAAGAAATCCGCGTGCGGAATAACTGTTGCCAATATTGCTCCATACATATTGCTTAGTTGTTGACTGTTATACATAAAATCAGACCCTATATATTTGTTTACTATAAGCATAAATTTTTTAATATCTAAACCCAAACTTTGAAGTACTTGGTTCTCAATTCTTTTAAAGTTTTTACGCACAACTTCTTGCTGAGTAATTATCAGATATCTGGCTTTAGCAAGTTTTAGTGAGGCAATCGCTAAACCTGAATCGATGTTACTACCGGCATCAATTAAAACAATATCAAATTTTTTAGAGGCCATATTTATTAACCTTGTTATATGTTCGGGCATAAATAGCCTTGCATCCGGCGAATAGTCCACACCGGGTAAAATGTATAAGGCATCATTCTCCTTAACACATACCTGCACTAACTCATCAGCATTAAGTACATTGTTGAATAATTTAATTTTTATATTATCAATACCGGTATTAATATTACTTTTTAAATATTCTCGACTCGGATTATTATTAAGACAAAGTAGCCCAATGCTCAAATCTGTATGCATCGCCATCATTTCAGCCACAGAATGCGCTATCATAGTTGTGCCAACTTTATTATCAGCGCCAAAAAACGTTATTACATTTTCAATTTCTTGCAATGCACTTGGGTAACTTTCCAATATGATAGCAATTATATCTACCTCACTTTGTTGCGCAGATAACAATTCAATTCCATGTAACTTACCTATGGTCACCATATTTTTTAACGAATCAACATCGTACTCATCAACATACAAGAAAAATACCTTCTGTTTATTTCGACGTCTATTCTGATTTTTATTTGCCATGCACATTTCCTTAGTACTGACTAAAATCTCGAAACTAATCAAATTTTCAGACACAATAACGATTTCAGCATCTTCATTACCATTTATTCTGTCAGCTTGACTAACCTGAAATTGTTTTCTTTCCTCTAAAAGCTTAATCAAATTTTCATTTTCAGATATCACATGGACTTTCATCATGCTGCCTCCTCTGAATACATAATAATTACTTTATTATTTTCTTTAACCGCACTCTCAAGTTGTTGCAATTGATCAATGGATAAAACTAATGAGATCTCAGAAATTACCCCGGTGCCATCCAATCTTTCTTTATTACTTGCATCAACTATTTCGCGATTCATGCTGTCCTTGACATAAGCAATTTCCGTCTTAAAAAGAATATCGCTCGTGCCTCCTTGCTTACCTATTAAATATAATGAAATACAATCTTTTCGCCGTAATGTATTAGGTAAAGAATAAATCCAATCAGTTGGAATCCTTACGATATATTGATCCTCTAACAGTGTCACCGCAGAAGGCTCAAAATATTTTTGGTGTAAAAGTGTACCTTTAGGAATATAAGTAGCCGCCTCTAACCCTATAATTTCGTTAACATCATTGATTGCATCTTTAAAAATTATATTCTTCTCATAACTCTGATAAGCAAGCATCGACTCCTCAATTAAAGTTCCTTTTTCAATGTCTTGTGTGAGTACCAACCTTTTCTCATATAAGAAGTGTTCGCGTCCGGCAGTCTCCCAAAACCAAATCACCGATAATACAACTACGATTAAAATCAGACCAATCAAAGGCACTATAAAATTTAGTATTTTTTTTAACCAATTATTTCTTGACTGTATATATGACAATCTTTGTTCACCTTCTTAAAAAATTATATTTACTTCGTAATTTTTTTTGATTATCCGGATTAACAATAATAAAATCTGCTGCCAGATCGCTTAAAGTACTCTGCAATAACCGACTCACTTCTTTGTATTCATACAAAATATTTCCATTAAATGCAGCACGATGAATATACGATTGTTCTACATTAGGGCAAAAATAAATTGGAGCAAAATCAAAGAACTTTAGCAACTCACGCTTAGGAATGCTTTCTGTCCAATTATTGATTATTAATTTCACCTTAACACCAGCCTGCGCTAACTCCCTAAGTTTAAATAATCGTCGCAGATTTTGTGCAATGCTAATCAAAATCGGGTCAATAACTACCATCAAACAATCCACATTCATTGCAGCATTAGCAACCGCCGGGTGTTCTATATAATCACCGACATCAATCAATGAGACTCCCTTCTTGCGCGCAACATACAGCAGATTAAGCATCATTATATCGTCCCACTCAGACTCACTGATTAGAGGTCGTCGGGGATCAACTAATGTCCAGACAATACCTTTAGCCAAATACACACCTTCGTTAATCAATGGTTTTCGTTCACACAATTCGTGTGCAACACTGTAAAAGATATTTTCTTCCTTAACCAAGGTTGCCGATCTTTCCACCCCAAGATAGTCGAACAAATATGGGCGAAACGGAATCTCAACGACATTGGGTTTTATATTATTTTCACTTATAAATTTTGCAAGATTAATTGTTATAAATGTTGAACCGGCACATTTAGAGAGTGCACAGACCATTATCTGTGAAGTGTTTTGAGATACTTGCCGGGTATTTATCGTCAAAGTACTAACTTTCTTTATTTGGTCTTGATGGGCAACTAATAATGTCGTTTGATCATTGTAATAGTTGGCAACTAATTGTAAATCAAGTTGAACATCCAGGATATTCTGATAACGGTCATCAGGCGAAAATTGCAAAAGTTTATCAATAATTGTATAGACAATAGGTGGTAAATCATTGCGTAAATTAAATAGGGGTTTGCGAAGCGTATAATAATGCTTGCCTTTACTAAATAGGTAATAGAGCAACGCACCAAAAGAATACAGATCTGCACGATGATCCGACTGTTTATCGATAAATTGCTCAGGTGCGGCGTACTTAACCGAACCAAGCTGTACAGTGTCAATCTCTTTACCGAAAATATAATGTCTTGCTATTCCAAAATCAATCAGCTTAATATTGTCTTGCTCGTCAATCAGTACATGGGTCGGCTTTAGGTCTCGATATATAATGGCCTCCTGCTGCTCATTATGAAGATAATTAAAGAGATTACATAATTGTAATGCGTATTTTATGATTTGCGTCTCAAATAAAGGACCACCATTCTCGGTAATGCTCTCTAAACTATTCCCCTCAATATAATCCATTACCAGAAAGGAACGATTAAAATCATTCTCATAATAATAATCAACAATTTTAGGCAGGTATTGATGATCTAACTTAGCTAAGATTGTAGCCTCTTTGATAAAACTTCCTTTATCAAACTGCGAATTCTCAACCTCTTTAATTGCCCACTTTTTATTTTTAATCCGTTGGTCTTCAGCAAGATAAACCTTTCCCATCCCACCTTGTCCGAGAATTGAAATAATACGATAACGATTCTTAAAAAGTTGACCAACTTCAAGTGGTTTTGCTTTATTCATTACTATCACCTTCTTTATCCGGTATTTTTTTAACATAATACTCTATATTTGCTAACTGAATTCGGTCACCTGCTACTACCGGATATAATTTATTCGGGGTGAGCTTTATTCCGTTTAGGTAAGACCCATTTTTGGAATCTAAATCCCTAATTAAATAACCGGATAAATCTCGTATTATTTCCAGATGAACTCGCGAAATATCGTTAGACGCCTCATAGTAATGCACAACGCATTTATTTCTACCAATAACGAAATGCTTTTGTTCTAATCCAATAGTCTCAACCTGACCATTTACATGTCGCTCTAACTTAAACAAGGGATTATCTGCAATTAATTTACAAGTATCTATTAATTCTTTATTTCGACAATCATCGTTAACAACCACACTCTCTATTTTCGCTAATTGCGAACCCTTCTTATCGATTTTCATCGATTGAAATTTAGGAAACCACCTAAACACTTTTTCTTGTTTTATTGATGTAACCGGATATATTTCTTGAGCAGCTTGCTCCCTAATAACACAATTTGAACTTACACTTTCAACCCTTGCTGCTAACTTCATTAACTGAAAATCCGTATCTGAAAAATATTCGATTATGTCATTGTAGAAATTTAGTTCCACACCTTTTACCATCTTAAAAAGATTTATAAACAGTTGTTTCAGTTCATTGTTCAGTTGTGGCTTCTCAGGAATCTTTTTTAGCGGCAAATAGATTAAAAAAAGTTCATTGTCCCCCGAGTTGATAAAGACGTATGATAACGACAAAACATATCTGTTCGGATCAAGCATATACTTGCTACTATTTCGCAAAATAGAAAGTATCATTAAATAATATTCTTTAGCGGTTTGAACACTTAATCCCTTGCCTTCTATATAATTAGCTAACGATTTTACGTCACTTAAATCATAATGCAGACTTACATCTAGATTAAAAGTCTCCACAGCAAATGGTAAGTATCCGGGTATTTTGTGAGCACTCAACATATCTGCTTGCAAGCAAATCAGATCTTCAGCTTTTAGTCCGCCCATTTGATCAATTAAAAGGCTTGGGTGGTTTTCATCTGCATACTTTATCCGCAAATTATAAATTGATTCATCCACACAAAGAACCTCCCATCTCCGCAGGTAATCCCACGCCGGCAAGTTTCAGCTTTTCAGTATGGCGCAGTGCATTACCTGTAGAACAGAGCGAACCAACAATCTGATTTTGCTCCTCGCTCGCAGTCTCCGTAAACCGATACAGTGGATTTAATACAATCTCATCACCTGCTAAACCGATAATTTCATTAATCTCAATTACCCTACGTGAATTATCTCTTAATTTTGCAAGATGAATAATTACATCAATTGCTGAAACTATCTGTTTACGTATTGCCATCATTGGTATGTTAGAACCTCTAAGTACCATGACTTCAAGTCTGCTAAGCATATCAGCTGCACTATTACCGTGACCGGTTGATATTGAACCATCATGTCCTGTATTCATCGCTTGCAGCATGTCAATCGCTTCATGTCCCCGCACTTCACCAACTACAATTCTATCCGGACGCATTCGCAAAGATGCACGAATTAAATCACTAATCGTAATCTCACCTCTTCCCTCGATGTTAGCATTACGCATCTCAAGCCGCACAAGGTTCTCAATCTTTTTTATTTGTAGTTCAGCCGAGTCTTCTATTGTAATAATCCGCTCATTCGCCGGTATAAAATTAGATAAAACATTAAGAAAAGTTGTTTTACCTGAACCCGTACCGCCGCTTATAAAAATGTTATACTTACTCTTCACTAAAATTTTCAACAAAGAAGCAGCTTCAGCCGATATAGTTTTATTTAAAATTAAATCATCCATCGTTAGGGCTTCTTTCGGAAATTTCCGGATTGTCATTGTCGGACCGTTTAATGCAAGCGGAGGAAGGACGATATTAACTCGCGAACCATCCTTCATCCTTGCATCTACTATAGGGGATGATTGATTTACTATTCTATTAACTTTCGAGACAATCAATTGAATAATATCTTCAAGCCGTTCTTCACTAACAAATTCCGCATCGGTTTTTATAATTTCCCCGTTTCTCTCTATATAGATTCGGTCATAACCATTAATCATAATTTCTGTAATTTCTTCACTATCAAGTAGCGGTTGCAATACATCATACCCTCTTAGTGAATTGTAAATGCTATCTGCTAATTCAATTTTTTCTTGCGTCGATAGTCGAAACTCATTTGCATATTCGAATATCGTCTCTTCTATATAAAGACGAATTTCCTCATCAGTAATTAAGAATAGCTCGTTTAACTGTTCACGAATCTGGTCAATTAATACTTTTTGGCGTTCATTTCTCATAAATAACCTAACCTTGCTCTACATATACTTAATTACATCTTATTGTAAGATTACCAATCTTTACCATTGTTATATCATAATAAAGCATAAAAACTAGTTTGTCACTATTAAAAACCTGCTATTTGCAAATAAATAATATCTGCCAAAACAACAAAAAAAGCGACACAGCAATTGCTTGCCATACCGCTTCATTATCTATGTTATTTGTCGCTATTTGTTGTTATTTGTCGTTATTTATCAAGAATTGAGACCACAGATCATCATCGTTAAAACTGAACTAAATATCAAAAATATAACGCCATCTATAATTAATAATTTTGAATAGTCTAAAATTCTACTTACCCCAGAGTTTTTATTGTTGTTAATTAGAAACTTAATCATTACCATTGTCAATCCGATAATCAACAATACGATCGCAACATAGAAAATCATGTTAGCAAAAACAACAACAGGTTTATTTATATACCAACTGATCAGCCTTAACGGAACAAAAATTAAGGCGATAGATATTAAAACTTGTAGCAATAATTTAACTGCATCCCGCTTCATTAACCGAGCACCCCAAGTACAATAGTTTTCGTTCCCCGCTAACTCATAACAGCTATCTACACACAATTATACAACTTTTCACAACTCAATTATAACTTGTCACTTGAATAAATATCCATACATTTATGTATTTTTTAGCACAAATTAATGGTTTATAATCTTATCGTATAATTCAGTTATTAAACCCTGATCTTTGTAGTTGACTATGTAATAGCCCTTTTTATCTTGAATTATAAGATACGGACCCTTGTCGCTCATTAAATAAAGTTTCACATACCCTAATCCTTCAAGTTTAAAGTTCCCTTTCAAAACCGACCCCGCGGCATATCCGTTCGTTCTTGCTAAAATCCGCGGAATCTCCTCAACCAATTTAACATCTTCTAAATCTGCAAATGCAATCGTCGTCCCATACATACCACTTATTTTTATCTCTTGATCACCCACCGTTATCACGGTATCCTGCCCGCCAAAGAAAAACATCGGAGCAATCAGTGCAGCGCTTAACGCAAAAATTACAATCATAACGATAATACCCTTGCGCTGCTCAGCTTTATCCATGCTAAATCTTTGAGCATAAATCGCCATAAACATAAAATATACGACCGCCATAACGATAGTAGCTATCAATGAGTTCTTAAACCCCAATTGTAAAAACATGAACATCAACAGAAAAATTCCAGCTATAACAAACATGCTATTCCCCAGGAAATTACGCAAGCCCTCAACATCTACTCGCTGTTTCTTTTCCTTAGACATAGTGTTATAACCGGCTATCAGCCAGTCCCACCGCAGATATTTCAATGCAAAGCCAATCAAAATAAATAGTACTGCTGTTGCCACTATAATATAACCCATACATCACACCCCTATGCAAAAATCCCCGATTTATTATTTATATCATGCCTCAGATCCTCAAAGCTCCCATGCTGATCTATGCGATACTGACCATGTTCTCTATCAATTAAATAATCCTTAACTAAATATGTACGCACACCAAGTTCAGCTGCAACCATATCTTCCTGCATATCATTGCCAACCATAATCGTCTCCAGCGGATCTGCGTCAAGCTTCTCAAGAATTTCCCGATAGTATTCTATTTGCGGCTTGCAAAAGCGGGAATTCTCATACGATGTAACAAGAGCATACTCGATATCATCGAGATTTACCCAGCGTAGGCGCTCATTTACCGCCACCAGCGGAAATAGTGGGTTTGTCGCTATAACTACCCTCCGCCCCTGATTTAGTGCAGTTTCCACCACTGTACGCGATAGCTCAGTCGACTTTATGTGCCGCTCCAACTTGGGAAATTCAATTTCATAAAAATCCTCAAGAACCGGCATAATTTTCCCCTCATCAAAGCCCGTTAACATCAAAAAACTCTTCATGAAAACTTCTTGATTAGTTAAACGACCATCAACATTTTTAACCATCGCTTCAGTGCTCGTCAGCAATCCTTTCATAAACACCTCAACCGGAAAATAATCCTTTATATAATTGGCTAACGACAGCATGTAATCCTTGATAAACGACTCAGTGTCAGCCGGTATTAGCGTTCCATCTAAATCAAACAAAATAACCTTACCCATCAGTTGTTCCCTCCTACTATTCCTTTAGCAAGGTTTCTGTGCGATACTCACAGCATTTGCACTTCACACTCTGTTCATCATAGGTACGAACTGCATCAACCAATATCTTACCAATCAGTTCTGCTTCCTTATAAAAAATATCGCTTAATTCCTCATGTTCCCAGTCGCGGATAATTCCCTCAGCATAATTCACAACCATATAAACACCGGCATAGCAAGCGCCAATCTCACGTGCCAGATATACCTCAGGTGTAATGCTCTGACCAACCACGTCCCCCTGCCAGCCCTTAAACATCTGTACTTCAGCTCGGGATTCGAAGTGCCTGCCATCAGTATTAACATAGGTCCCCCGACCGAATACATGGCGACCGGTTCCGGCAACAGCAGATTTAGCCGCATCAACTAATAACTTACTGTTTACAGGACAGATTGGGTCACGCATTGTTAATAGGTAGGCACCACCTAGCGACACATCCTGCCTCATGGAAAAATCGATATAATCATCAACTACAATTAAATCCTTTAATTCCAATAAATTATTGATGCTGCCAACTCCGCCCTCAGCGAAAATCCGCGTCACACCGGCTTGCTCAAGCACCCAGAACAATTGCTTAGAAGCATCTGCTCGGCTCACACCGGTCGCGGGCCTCCACCCATGCATGCGGACAGTGAGAACTCTTTTGTCGGCAATAGTAAATAGTTTAAAGGGCGGGCTATCACCATATGGGGTTGCAAAAACAAGGCCACACTCCTTAACCTCAACATCCGAATAGCCCAGAGCCTCCGGAAAATCGATTGAAAAGGTACTTGAACCACCAATTATCGCATAATCTGCTGATGGAATTTCGTTCATCTCATTACCCCCTAGTTTTCTATCGGTCCAAAGTCCAACTGTTTTAACGCCTCATATAGGACCACCGCTACCGCATTGGAAAGATTGAGCGACCGACTGGTCTTGCGCATCGGCAATGTGATCGCCTGCGACCAATTCGCTTCAAGCATACTCATCGGCAGACCTGCCGTTTCCTTACCGAAAACAAGAAAATCCTCATCCTCATAAGTCACATCCGAATAACGCCGGTCGGTTTTGGTAGTCGCATAAAAGAACCGTCCCTCCGGATAAGCTTCATATAATGTCTCTATTGTATCATAGACATGAACCTCTACCTCACTCCAATAGTCGAGTCCGGCGCGTTTTAGCATCTTGTCCTCAATCGAAAACCCGAGCGGCTGGATCAAATGCAACCTCGCTCCCGTAGCCGCACAAGACCGCGCTATATTACCTGTATTGGCCGGTATCTCCGGTTCATGCAAAACTATGTTAATGGCCACTAACTCAACTGCTCCTCTCTAGGCAGATATCCCTCTAACTGTAACAGGAATTTCTTGATATCTAAACCTCCACCGTAGCCCACCAAAGTTCCACAAGCACCAATCACCCGGTGGCAGGGAACAATAATCGAAATCGGGTTATTGTGGTTAGCTCCACCGACAGCTCGCACCGCCTTAGGGCTGCCCGTTCCAAACGCTATCTCCTTGTAACTCCTAACCTCTCCATAGGGAATCTCGCGCAATAGGCTCCATACTCGCTTCTGAAAATCCGTCCCGTATAGGTCTAATTCAAGAGTAAACTCGCGCCGCTCTCCGACAAAGTATTCCGTCAACTGACGCTTAGCCTCCTCCAGCTTGTCAGCAGATTCGACCAGTTCGACTGAACCCATCATTTTCTTCGCCCAACTCGTTAACTGCATCAGATTAGAACTATCGCTCCCAAAATTCAACCAGCACAGACCCTTGTCGGTCGCCGCCAGCAAAAGCGGTCCAATCACCGTTTCCACTGTCGAATAAAATATTTTGTGTTCATTAGCACTCATGAAAAATCCTCCAAACTCATCTAATTACTTATTTAATTCTTTCACAGCCCAAGCCGCCGCTCTACCGATCTCCTCAGACTCAGCCTGGAGCAAAATTTCAAGTTCATTGACTAAACCCTGTCTGTTTATTCCTGCCCGCTTGCCGAGGTTACCGGTAGCGATAACCGCGTTCCGCCTCAGTATATTTCTTCCCCGCCAGCCGGCTGCAGTTGTTGACCAGTTCTCTTGGAACTCCTGCTTGGTTAACTTCATCAATCCCAGCAAAGCCGGTCTCGCTTGGTCCACCAATGGCAGAAAGTCCGCAACCACCTGCTCCGGTTCAGTGTCCTGCGCTAGATCACAGTTTACCGGACACACCTCTTGACAAGTGTCGCACCCGTAAATCCGACCGCCAAGCAAGGAATATACATCTGCCGGCAAGGTTTTCTTTTGTGTTAGTTGTGATAGACATCGCTGCGCCTGAATACCCCGGTCCTCAGTAATAGCTTGGTTAGGGCAGGCATCAATGCAGATCCGACACTCACCACATCCGTCACTGATTGGTTCATCAGCCGGCAAGTCCAGTGTCGTTAGTATTTCCCCCAGGAAAACATAAGAGCCGTAAACCGGGTTTAATAATAAGGAGTTCTTACCAATCCAACCAAGCCCTGCTCGCTCTGCGATTGAACGCTCCAACAAGCTACCTCGGTCGACGAAGTATCGGTTCTCCGATTCGGGAACAAGGGACTCAATATAATCAACCAAATCAGCAAGCTTTTCACCAAGGACTTCGTGATAGTCACGGCCCCAGGCTGACCGGGAAACCTGTCCTCTCATTTCTAAACATCCAACTTTCAGACAATCGGCACCCTCACCAACTATCTCAGCCATAAGCTCTTTAGTGAAGTTAGTCGGATAAGCTAAGCCTACCGCAATAATTGATTTAGCGCCCGGCAGATGCAAGCCCGGATTGATCCGTTCAGCAATATCAAAGTCCTCGAAATCCGACTGATAACCGCGGTCTTTGCGGTCTTGCAAAACAGCCTGCATCTGATTAAACGGCTCAGCGCTTGTAAAACCAACCAAGCTAATTCCTATTTCCTTAGCATGGTTGCTGATAGCTTGCTTTAAGAACTCGGGTTTCATATTACCAGACATAGAGTAGCTCCATTAACCTTACTGTTTCTTCAACTTTTCAGCTAACCGCCGGTAAACATTCGCTAATTCCTCTACCGGTGCTTGAGCAGCTTTTTCTGCCAATAGTTGATCTAACAAGGCGATCTCCTCAGGCAACAAATCAACTCTTATCCTATTATTCGAACCAGCAGTGCTTATTTCCTTTTTATTAGCCTCGCAAATTGCTGCCACAGCAAGACTATCTGCAAGATTGTTCATCTCATCAGTTGAGTGGCCTTGAACTTTTATCCATTCAACCTCACGATCTGCAGCAAGTATGAGCAATTCCTCCCACAAGTCCCGATTTTCCACCGGTTTATTTTGCGCTGTAAGCCAGCCGTTGAGTTGCCACTTTGTCAACCAACCCTGGGTAAAAGCGTTGATTAAATAAGCCGAATCGGAATGTAATTTTACGCGACTACCGGCTTCTGTATTTCTAAGCGCTTCAATAGCAGCCTGCATCTCCATGCGGTTATTAGTTGTAGCTGCTGCTGATCCTGAAAAAGTTCGGCCATCAACAAAGGCTACACCCCAACCCCCCGGTTGCCCACCTTCACCTTGGTTATTAGAGCAAGCTCCATCTGTATATACTTCATATAGTTTCTTCATATTTATCACCTATTATATATTTTATATGCTTTGACAGCGATTATCCACTGATAAAAATAAATATAAATAAAAACACTAGCTATCAGCTAGTGTTCATTTAATTAGCAAGCTTTATGACTCAACAAAACCATAATATTTATAACCTCTTACTCTTGGGGCTTGACCACCTAAAGTAAAGTTAAAAGTCCTACCTTCCTTTTCACAAGCAAGATAATAATAACAGAGAGCAATTCCCATATCTATTCTTGTTAACTTATAAGCCAGCGCAAGATGGGGTTTCAATATTTCACGATAGAATAAAACTTTGTTATCTTTTTTCTTAAGATACCAAGGCTGAAAATTCATTCCCGAAGGAGCTAAACGTACTGCCTGAACGCAATTATTAAGCGGATCGTTAGTAATACTTTCAATCGGTTTTCTTTTAAATTCTTCTATAGTACGACGGAATGGACCTGCCGGCCTGCCAAAAGCCATAACAATAATATCAGATGCGGAAAAAGTCTCTGTTGCGTCTCTAGAGCCACCTAACCAGACAGCCCCGTAATCGTGTGCATCTAGCCAGAGTAATAATTGCTGACCAATAAAGCCCGCATTCTCCTGCTCACCTTTTTTACCGCTACCGCTAATGACAAGATAATGTGGGGCCTTAACGTTGAACATACCCTTCGTTTCGCTCGCAAAGCGAAATTTAAGTGGAAGATCTGGATAAAGTAGGCGAAAATTTTCAAGCGCATCTTTTATAGCCTCGAGTTCTTTATTACTCAAGTTTGCTTCCTGATAACTTCGGCATGATCTACGTCGACTAATTGAATTATACAGGTTCATTTGGCTCTTCTCCTTAATTAACTAACATTAGCAGCTAATATAAAAAAAATGTATGAATAAATTAATCATACATGATTTAAGCAAATGGTGCCGATGGCCGGACTCGAACCGGCACGGAGAAACTCCGTCGCATTTTGAGTGCGGTGCGTCTGCCAGTTCCGCCACATCGGCATAGATTTATAAATGGCGCGCCCTGAGGGATTCGAACCCCCGACCTTCTGATTCGTAGTCAGACACTCTATCCAGCTGAGCTAAGGGCGCAAAATGGTGCCGAGAACCGGAATCGAACCGGTACGATAGTCACCTATCGCAGGATTTTAAGTCCTGTGCGTCTGCCAGTTCCGCCACCCCGGCACAATATTTTCACATTATTATATGGAGGCGGCAACCGGATTTGAACCGGTGAATAAAGGTTTTGCAGACCTTCGCCTTACCACTTGGCTATGCCGCCATCTAAGCGTTATTGGTACGGCAACAAGATAACAATGGAGCGGACGACGAGATTCGAACTCGCGACCCTCGCCTTGGCAAGGCGATGCTCTACCACTGAGCCACGTCCGCACGTAATATATCAAAATGGCAGGGGTGGTAGGAATCGAACCCACACTAACGGTTTTGGAGACCGCTGTTCTGCCATTGAACCACACCCCTAAAGTGGTGGTGGGGGCAGGATTTGAACCTGCGAAGCTTCCGCAGCGGATTTACAGTCCGCCCCATTTGACCACTTTGGTACCCCACCGCAAAAATGGTGCCGGCGAGAAGACTTGAACTCCCAACCTACTGATTACAAGTCAGTTGCTCTACCAATTGAGCTACACCGGCACAAAGAATGGTGGTTCGGGACGGAATTGAACCGCCGACACGAGGATTTTCAGTCCTCTGCTCTACCGACTGAGCTACCGAACCATAATTAAAGCGATTTTTATGTTATCATTGTTCAATTAATTAGTCAATATTATAACCAAGTGGCGGAGAGAGAGGGCTTTGTAAGGCCTACACCCTTATAATCGAACTTATTCATTATAACAAATCGCCAGCGAAAAGCCAACCAATTATTAATATAATTTGCGCTATTTTTATTATATTTACCCGCTCTGAATAATGGACACATCTGCACACCGGTTTATTCCGATACACCTGTGAAACCGTCCGTTTCAATTAGATATATTACTGCTTCTATCTCTTTTACTACAGTTTCACTTAATTCTTTACTCTTCATCACCTTCTCAAGAGGCTCTGAGAGTTGTTTAATAGGCATTATTTTCATTGCTTTAATAACTGTATTTAAATTATCCTCTGTATAATTTTCATCGGTAATCATCGAGCGCAAAATAGTGAAATTACGTTCAATGCTAAAAAGTTTAAACTCTCTATATATGTTTTCATTATTCACTATATACGTGATTGTTTCTTCACTCAAGGTATCAGAAAGTGAATTTAAAACCGTGAAAACCCCATAGGCTTCACTGTCATAGTTGTTCGCAATCAATATTTTCTCACAGAAATCTATAAATTCTATTCTCTCATTAGGAGCCGAATTATATGACAAATATATTGCTTTAGCTTTTAATGCTGCCCGCACCTTGTCAGTCATCGTTCCGTTATAATCGTCAAGAATATCATCTGCTATTCTTATTGCTTTCTCAGGATGAGTTCGACTCAGTTGTTTAATAGCTTGAAACGCGAGCCTTTCATCGTTTCCTAAAGCGATTTTTTCAATAAAGGTAGTGTTATTTGATTTGCTTTTAAATATACTCAACAAGGCATTACGTTTAATTTCAAAATTAATATTGTCTTGTTCCACCAATGACTTTAGTAGCTTATCATTAGTGACATTGTTCAAAGCGCTATTAATCTGAATCAGAATTACGCGTGTAATATCAGTATTCTTCTCATTTACTATCTCAGATTCTAATTGTGCAACCGATATATCTGCGGCCTTGTCTTTCAGTACATTTGCATGTGTTATCAAGTTCGATGCATCAGTCTTTTCACTCAAAACATTAATCTCAGCAATTATTTCCTCAAAACTCATTAAACTTAACTTTTCTATAAGTTCCTCTTCGTCCTGAACATGCGAATACTTATTAATTAATTTCTCGTATAAGTCAGACGCCAAAACAACTCCTGTTAGCATAATTGAAATAATCAAAATACTAAATAAAGTGACCTTAACCCATCTTTTCATTAGTGATCATCCTCTTTACATTAATTTATTTTGACATCTCTGCGTCAGATCTAAATCCTATGTAACATTAGCCGAAATCACCTTTGATGTATCCCTATTATATCACAATAATTTCCATTAATGAAAAAAACTCTTAAAGCGTAACCTTACGCTTTAAAAGTTTTATCTAACCATAAATTTTGTTTAGATTATCATATAACCAAGTGGCGGAGAGAGCGGGATTTGAACCCGCGAGACGCTATTAACGCCTACACGATTTCCAATCGTGCTCCTTCGGCCAGCTCGGACACCTCTCCAAAAATGGCTCCTCGTGCTGGACTCGAACCAGCGACAACTCGGTTAACAGCCGAGTGCTCTACCTGCTGAGCTAACGAGGAATATTTGCCTGGCAACGTCCTATTCTCCCGGGACCCTGCGGTCCCAGTACATTCGGCGCTTAAGGGCTTAACGGTCGTGTTCGAGATGGGAACGCGTGTGTCCCCTTAGCCATCATCACCAGACATAAGTGCATGGTACACACTCAAAACTAGTAGCGAGAAAAAATATTTAGGTTAAGACCTCGACCGATTAGTATCCGTCAGCTCCATATATCTCTATACTTCCACACCGGACCTATCTACCTCATATTCTCTAAGGGGTC